>ENA-OQVM01000765-OQVM01000765.1-marine-metagenome-genome-assembly--contig:-NODE-765-length-46953-cov-6.440737_pt1 | contig 46953 bp, 35 predicted proteins | sample MGYA00237776_ERZ505498 | MGnify/ENA primary metagenome ERZ505498 (study PRJEB26159, sample SAMN06265151) | marine metagenome | isolation source: Helgoland LTER site | place: Germany:Helgoland, sampling...
TTATTTACTCGACGATGGAAGCGACGACACCGGCGCCCACTGTGCGGCCACCTTCGCGGATGGCAAAGCGTAGGCCTTCATCCATCGCAATCGGGGCAATCAGTGTTACAACCATGGCAATATTATCGCCCGGCATAACCATCTCTGTGCCATCCGGCAATTCAACAGAACCGGTCACATCTGTGGTCCGGAAGTAGAATTGTGGACGGTAATTCGAGAAGAACGGTGTATGACGACCACCTTCATCCTTGGTCAGGACATAGGCTTCACACTTGAACTTTGTATGCGGTGTAATTGAACCCGGCTTGGCAAGAACCTGACCACGCTCAACATCTTCACGCTTTGTACCACGCAGAAGAAGACCAACATTATCGCCAGCTTCACCTTGATCCAGAAGCTTGCGGAACATCTCAACACCAGTACAGGTTGTCTTTGTGGTGTCTTTCAGACCGATAATCTCGATCTCTTCACCAACATTCACAATCCCGCGCTCAATCCGGCCTGTGACAACTGTACCACGTCCAGAAATTGAGAACACATCTTCAATCGGCATCAAAAACGGCTGATCCTTCGCACGATCGGGCTGCGGGATAAACGCATCAACCTGCTTCATCAGCTCGTTAATCGCATCCTTGCCAATCACTTCATTGCTATCTTCAAGTGCTGCTAGCGCAGACCCTTTAACAATCGGAATATCATCACCAGGGAAATCATATGATGTCAGAAGCTCTCTTATCTCCATCTCAACAAGCTCAAGAAGCTCTTCATCATCAACCTGGTCAACCTTGTTCATGAAAACTACCAATGCTGGAACACCAACCTGACGCGCTAGCAAAATATGCTCGCGTGTCTGGGGCATCGGGCCATCAGCTGCTGATACAACAAGAATCGCACCATCCATCTGTGCCGCACCAGTAATCATGTTCTTCACATAATCGGCGTGACCAGGACAATCAACATGCGCATAGTGGCGGGCTTCTGTTTCATACTCAACATGCGCTGTCGAAATCGTAATCCCGCGCGCCCGCTCCTCAGGAGCTTTGTCAATCTGATCATAGGCCTGAAACTCAGCGCCGCCAGCTTCTGCCATCACCTTCGTAATCGCTGCTGTCAATGTCGTCTTACCGTGATCAACATGGCCAATCGTGCCAATGTTACAATGCGGCTTAGAACGATCAAACTTCTCCTTGGACATCTTAAATCTCCTCTTTCTTCACTAATATCTTCGTTAGGCCAGATTTGCGCGAACTTCGTCCGCTACAGCCTGTGGAACCTGTTCATAATGGTCGAATTGCATTGAATATTGCGCCCGGCCTTGGCTCATTGAGCGCAATGTATTGATATAACCAAACATATTGGCCAGTGGAACCATTGCATCGATCGCACGGGCATTACCGCGTTGATCCATACCGCCAACCTGACCACGACGGCTATTAAGGTCGCCAATAATATCACCCACATAATCTTCAGGGGTTAAAACCTCAACCTTCATCACCGGCTCAAGCAAACGAGGTGCTGCTTTGTCCATTGCTTCGCGGAACGCTGCCCGAGCTGCAATTTCAAAGGCAAGAACGGAGGAGTCAACATCGTGGCTCGCGCCATCAACAAGCTCAACCTTAAAGTCAATCACAGGGAAACCAGCAATAACGCCTGTTTCCTTAGCCTGCTTCAGACCCTTCTCGACACCTGGAATAAATTCACGTGGTACAGAACCACCAACAACAGAGTTGGAAAACTCAAATCCACCATCAGCAAACGGCGCAAACCGAAGCTTGATGCGGGCAAACTGACCAGAACCACCAGACTGCTTCTTGTGTGTGTAATCAACTTCAATTTCACGCGTAATTGTTTCACGATACGCAACCTGAGGTGCGCCGATATTCGCTTCAACCTTAAATTCACGCTTCAGACGGTCAACAAGGATATCAAGGTGAAGTTCACCCATGCCCCGCATGATGGTCTGACCTGATTCATTATCAGATGATACCTGGAAAGACGGGTCTTCAGCAGCCAGACGCGCAAGCCCCTGAGACATCTTTTCTTGGTCATTCTTTGATTTTGGCTCAACAGCAATCTCGATAACCGGCTCAGGGAAAGACATTGTTTCAAGCACAACCGGATTAGCATTATCGCATAATGTATCGCCAGTTGTTGTATCTTTCATGCCGGCAAGAGCAACGATATCGCCTGCATGTGCAACTTCAATTTCCTCACGGTCATTCGAATGCATCATCATCATCCGACCAACACGCTCACGCTTGCCTTTGGTTGAGTTCATCAGCGCATCGCCCTTGTTCAACGTGCCTGAATAAACACGAACGAATGTAAGCGAGCCAACAAATGGGTCATTCATGATTTTGAACGCAAGACCAGTGAATGGTAACGCATCATCAGCGCTCCGCTCAATGTCACGTGTTTCTGAATCATCACCTGGCTTAAAGCCCATATAGGCAGGAACATCAAGAGGACCCGGCAGATAATCGATAACAGCATTCAGCATTGTCTGAACGCCCTTATTCTTAAACGCTGAACCACAGAGCACAGGAACAAAAGACATATTCAATGTACCCTTGCGAATCAGCATCTGGAGTGTTTCCATATCAGGCTCGACGCCCTCTAGGAACTGTTCCATTGCGTCATCATCTTGGTCAACAGCGATTTCAATCAGATGAGCCCGCATTTCATCGGCCTTATCTTTGAATTCAGGACGGATATCACGTAGCTCCCAGCTTGCGCCAAGATCTTCAGACGTCCACACCCATTCCTGCATTGTAATAAGGTTAACCAGACCTGCAAATTCGTTCTCAGCGCCAATCGGCATATGAATTGGCAGAGGCACAGCGCCTGTACGGTCTTGAATCATGTCAACACAATTGAAGAAGTCTGCGCCGATTTTGTCCATCTTATTAACAAAAACAATCCGCGGAACCTTATAACGGTCAGCCTGACGCCATACTGTCTCTGTCTGCGGCTCAACACCGGCATTGGCATCAAGAACACAAACAGCGCCATCAAGAACAGCCAAAGAACGCTCTACTTCGATCGTGAAGTCAACGTGACCTGGTGTATCAATGATGTTGAAACGAAACTTAGCCGCGTCTTTGTCATCACCATGCTCGCCTGATGGTGTTTCACCATCTTCGGTGCGGAACCATGAACAGGTAGTCGCAGCAGACGTAATTGTAATACCGCGCTCTTGCTCCTGCTCCATCCAATCCATTGTGGCGTTACCATCATGAACTTCACCAATCTTGTGAGACCGGCCTGTGTAATAAAGTACACGCTCAGTAGTCGTAGTCTTACCTGCATCAATGTGCGCCATGATGCCGAAATTGCGATAACGCTCAAGTGGATATTCACGTGACATGGCTTACTCCGCCCAGAAAAATTCTACTTACCAACGATAATGTGAGAACGCACGGTTGGCTTCAGCCATCTTGTGCGTGTCTTCACGTTTTTTAACTGCGTTTCCGCGATTATTTGCAGCATCCATCAACTCACCTGAAAGACGACCAATCATTGTTGTCTCGCCCCGCTTGCGTGAGCTATCGATGAGCCACCGAATAGCAAGCGCCTGAGCACGTTCAGCACGCACTTCAACCGGCACCTGATACGTTGCACCACCAACCCGGCGTGAACGAACCTCAAGGTGAGGACGGACGTTTTCTAATGCATCATGAAAAATCTTTGTTGGCTCAACACCAGCTTTTGTTTCAATTGACTCAAAAGCGCCATAGACGATTTTTTCAGCAATTGAGCGCTTACCATCATACATCAGGCAAGACATGAATTTGGATACAACAACATCCTTATACTTAGGATCCGGCAGTACTTGGCGTTTTTCAGCTTTACGACGACGTGACATCCCAGCTTCTCCTTATTTGGGGCGCTTGGCGCCGTATTTTGAACGACGCTGGCGACGGTCTGACACACCTTGTGTATCCAACGCGCCACGGATGATGTGATAACGGACACCAGGTAAATCTTTTACCCGGCCACCACGAATAAGAACAACTGAGTGTTCCTGAAGATTATGGCCCTCACCTGGAATGTAGCTTGTTACTTCAAATCCGTTTGTGAGACGAACACGAGCTACCTTACGGAGCGCCGAGTTCGGCTTCTTTGGAGTTGTTGTATACACACGAGTACATACACCGCGCTTTTGCGGGCATGATTCCATCGCAGGGACTTTAGTCCGCGACACTGGACGGTTACGACCGTGACGGATCAGTTGATTAATCGTTGGCATATCTGGCCCTTTTACTGCCTATCCCGAATTTCTTACATAAAAACACGGAAGCACCATGCCCAGTCAGGCTGGTTTTCCCGTTAACATATACTTGATTGCTCAAGCAAAGCTTTGTCCTTGTATATCTGACCTAGCGTCTGGCTACATCGACCGCGTTTTCGCGCTGGTCTTTTATGCGGCCACTACCTAAACCGGCAAGGGTGAGCGGATACTATTTTTTGTCGGCCCAATGGTCAAGTTTTATTTTCTGTCTTTTAACCAATTTTCTGCCAAAGCTCGCAAAAAACAGTTTCATGCCGGAAAATGCTCCTCCCTTACGCACAAATGAAAGAAGGCCGAGCAATGCCCGGCCTTCAAAACACACCTCAAAAGAGGGAGATATAACGCTCAACCCTATATATAGCAACGAATTTAACCCTCGCAGCTATCTTTGGGCCTTGCTAACAAAACAAATAGCGGCAGACGCCCCTACTTCTGGTTATTCTGCGCTCGCATCCAGCTCAGACGCCGCTACTTCAGCAGCCTTTTCAGCAACAAGCGCTGCTTCAGCCGCCTGCGCTGCCCGATTCTCGGTAATCACCTTATCACGGTCTGTTGCAATCTGGCGGAGTCTGTTCATTACAGCGCCCGTTCCTGCCGGAATAAGACGACCAACAATCACATTCTCTTTCAGACCTTCTAGACGGTCTTCACGGCCCGATACAGAGGCTTCTGTAAGCACGCGTGTTGTTTCCTGGAATGAGGCTGCAGAAACGAATGAGCGCGTCTGAAGCGATGCTTTTGTAATACCAAGCAATACAGGGCGTGCTTTGGCTAACTCAAGGCCTTCAGCTTCAGCAGCTTTATTCGCCTCGGCAAATTCCTCACGCTCGACCTGCTCACCTACCAAGAGGGTTGTGTCGCCGCCATGCTCGATTTCGACCTTTTGCAGCATTTGGCGGACAATCACTTCGATATGCTTATCGTTGATTTTCACACCCTGCAAACGGTACACATCCTGAATTTCTTTCACTAGATATTCAGCAAGAGCCTCAACACCCAGAATATTCAGGATATCATGCGGTACAGGAGAGCCATCAAGCAGAAGGTCACCCTTACGCACTGTATCGCCTTCATTCACGGCAAGATTACGACCCTTTGGCAACAGGTATTCAGTTGCTTCCATCTGGTCATCAGCTGGCACAACGCTAATCCGGCGCTTCGCCTTATAGTCTGTTCCAAATTCGACGCGGCCATCTGTTTCACTGATTACAGCAAAGTCTTTTGGCTTACGTGCTTCGAACAATTCAGCAACGCGCGGAAGACCGCCTGTAATATCACGTGTCTTTGATGATGCACGCGGGATACGGGCAACAACATCACCAGCATTCACCTTGCCACCATTTTCAACAGAAAGAATAGCACCAACAGGCAGGAAGTAACGTGCTTCCATACCGTTGCTCAAGGTAAGTACTTCACCTTCTGCATCTCTCATTGTGATCCGTGGGCGCAGATTGGCTGATTTGCCAGACTGCTTGGTTTCGATAACTTCACGGCTTACAATACCAGTTGTCTCATCAGCCACTTCACGCATTGTGAAGCCGTCCTGCAAATCGACATAGTTTGCGATGCCCTCAAGTTCTGTAATAATCGGAATGGTGTAAGGATCCCATTCGATAAGAACATCACCTGGCTTCACATCCTTGCCGTCCTGGAAGAACAGCTTACCCCCATAAGGAAGACGATGACGCGCACGCTCAACACCCTCATCATTCACGATAAGAATTTCAGCACTACGTGACATAACAATCGGCATACCATCTGCACCGAATACCAGTGACACATCTTCCAGTTTCACAGTACCTGCAACAGCAGCTTCAATATTGTTATCTTCGGCGCCACGCTGAGCAGCACCACCAACGTGGAATGTCCGCATAGTCAACTGCGTACCCGGCTCACCAATAGACTGGGCTGCAATAACACCAACAGCTTCGCCAATATTGACGGTTGTTCCTCGTGCAAGGTCACGGCCATAACATGCACCACAAACACCAACTGGTGATTCACATACCAGAACAGAGCGGATGTAAGCCTGGTCAGCCTCTGACTCGTCGATAATATCGAGATGGTCTTCGGTTATCATCTGACCTGCGCTTGCAATCACCTCTTTGGTCTTCGGGTTAATGAGGTCGCCAGCCATCACACGTCCGAGAAGACGTTCAGACAATGTGTCAACAACTTCACTACCGTTCATTGCAGGACGCACTGTGATGCCCTTTGTTGTACCGCAATCTTCGATTCTGATAATACAATCCTGCGCTACATCAACCAGACGACGTGTCAGATACCCAGAGTTTGCTGTTTTCAGCGCCGTATCGGCAAGACCTTTACGCGCACCGTGGGTTGAGTTGAAGTATTCAAGAACATCAAGACCTTCTTTAAACGAAGATTTGATAGGCGTTTCAATGATCTCACCAGACGGCTTTGCCATCAGTCCACGCATACCGGCCAACTGCTTAATCTGTGCTGCTGAACCACGCGCGCCTGAATGAGCCATCATCCAGACAGAATTGATAGGCTCGCCCTTCTTGTCAGTAGAGATACCCTTCATCATTTCGTCTGCGACTAGGTCTGAACAACGTGACCACACATCGACCACTTTGTTGTACTTTTCACCTTGGGTGATAAAGCCGTCCAGATACTGACGCTCAAACTCTTTAACCTGCGTTTCAGCTTCAGCAACATATTTTGCTTTTTCTTCTGGCGTTGTAAGGTCAGCAATCCCGAATGAGATGCCTGACTTACAGGCCTGACCAAAACCAAGACCCATCAGTCTATCACAGAAAATGACCGTGTCTTTCTGGCCACAATGACGATAGATGTAATCGATAACGTTAGAGACTTCTTTCTTTGTCATTAGCTTATTGACGATTGAGAAGGTAACGTTGGGGTTGCTTGGCAGAAGATCTGCTAGACGCGCCCGGCCCGGTGTTGTTTCTTCAACACGCGTAACCAGCTCGCCCTTTTCATCAAAGCCTGTAATCCGGGCTTTAACTTTTGCATGTAGGCTAACAGAGCCATTATCAAGCGCTAGCAGGATTTCCTGAATACCAGAGAATGCCATGCCCTCGCCTTTTTCTCCGTCACGTTCCATTGACAGATAATAAAGACCAAGAATGATATCCTGAGATGGCACAATAATAGGCTTACCGTTTGCCGGGCTCAGGATGTTGTTCGTTGACATCATCAGAACACGCGCTTCAAGCTGTGCTTCTAGTGACAGAGGCACATGGACCGCCATCTGGTCACCATCAAAATCAGCGTTGAATGCTGTACAAACAAGCGGATGAAGCTGGATAGCCTTACCCTCTACAAGCACTGGTTCAAACGCCTGAATACCAAGCCGGTGCAATGTTGGCGCACGGTTAAGCATCACAGGGTGTTCACGAATAACCTGCTCAAGAATATCCCACACTTCAGGACGCTCTTTTTCCACCATCCGCTTTGCCGCTTTGATAGTGCTGGCAAGACCATAGAGTTCCAGCTTGGAATAGATAAACGGCTTGAACAGCTCTAATGCCATCTTCTTTGGCAGACCACATTGATGCAGCTTTAGCTCAGGGCCAACAACAATGACCGAACGACCTGAATAATCAACACGCTTACCAAGAAGGTTCTGACGGAACCGGCCCTGCTTGCCTTTCAGCATATCAGAGAGTGATTTTAGCGGACGCTTATTAACACCAGAGATAATCCGGCCACGACGGCCATTATCAAACAGCGCATCAACAGCTTCCTGCAGCATCCGTTTTTCGTTACGCACGATGATATCAGGCGCAGACAATTCGATAAGACGCTTTAGACGGTTATTTCTGTTGATCACACGGCGATATAAATCATTTAGATCTGATGTCGCGAACCGGCCACCATCAAGCGGCACAAGCGGGCGTAGTTCCGGCGGAATAACCGGCACAACATCCAGAATCATCCATTCAGGACGACCACCAGATTCATTAAAGGCATCCACCAGCTTCAACCGCTTTACAAGCTTCTTCCGCTTTGCTTCAGAGCCTGTTTCACGCAGCTCTTCACGGATTGTTTCACGTTCCTGATCTAGATCAAGAGCAGACAGCAGAATTTTAATTGCTTCAGCGCCAATGGCCGCCTGAAACGCATCTTCACCAAACTCTTCCTGCGCATCGTAATAATCTTCTTCGGATAGAAGCTGACCTTTTTGCAGTGATGTAAGGCCAGGCTCAATCACAACGAAGTTTTCGAAATACAGAACCCGCTCAAGATCCTTCAACGTCATGTCGACGAGCAGACCGATACGGCTTGGCAGTGATTTTAGGAACCAAATATGAGCAACTGGTGCCGCAAGTTCGATATGACCCATACGTTCACGACGGACTTTTGACAATGTAACTTCAACACCGCATTTCTCGCAGATAATGCCGCGATACTTCATCCGCTTATATTTACCGCATAAGCATTCGTAATCACGGACAGGGCCGAAAATACGAGCACAGAATAGGCCGTCTTTTTCAGGCTTAAATGTCCGGTAATTAATTGTTTCCGGCTTTTTTATTTCACCGAAGGACCAGGATCTGATCCGTTCAGGTGAAGCAATTGAGATCTGGATTTTATCAAAACTTTGGGCCGCTTTTGGCTGGCCAAACGGATTCATCAGATCATTCATACTATAGTCTCCTCAGCTACATATGTAGGGGGTTTGGCAGCATCAGGACGACTAAGCCCTGATGTGCCAGCATTACTTCACCAACTTAGTTTTCTGCGTCATGCAGCTCGACATTGAGCCCCAGTGAACGCAATTCTTTAATCAGCACGTTAAAGGATTCTGGAATTCCTGCTTCGAAATCATCATCACCGCGCACAATGGCTTCATAAACCTTTGTTCGACCTGATACATCATCAGACTTGACGGTAAGCATTTCCTGCAGGGTGTAGGCAGCACCATAAGCTTCGAGTGCCCACACTTCCATTTCACCAAAGCGCTGACCACCGAACTGTGCCTTACCGCCCAGCGGCTGCTGGGTAACAAGGCTGTATGGTCCAATTGAACGCGCATGGATTTTTTCATCCACAAGGTGATGTAGTTTCAGCATATAGATGTAACCAACAGTGACTGGACGGTCAAAGACCTCGCCAGTACGACCATCAATCAGCAACTCCTGACCTGTGTTAGACAGGCCTGCATGACCCAGTAAATCAATCACATCAGCTTCACGTGCACCATCAAATACCGGTGTTGCCATTGGCACACCACGGCTCAGCAATTCTGATTGCTCAATAATCTGGCTATTATCCATAGAGCCGATTTTGTCTGAATACTGGTCACCTGGATAGATGTCTTTGAGAACCTGATGCAAATCCTTCACATCGCCCGTAGCACGAGCTGCTTCTGCTGCATTGCCAATCTGAACACCCAGACCACGCGCTGCCCAGCCAAGGTGAGTTTCAAGAATCTGCCCCACATTCATTCGCGATGGCACACCAAGCGGGTTCAACACAATATCAACCGGCGTTCCATCTTCCAGATATGGCATATCTTCTGATGGCATAATCCGCGAAATAACACCTTTGTTACCATGGCGGCCAGCCATCTTGTCACCCGGCTGAAGCTTACGCTTCACAGCAACAAAGACTTTGACCATCTTCATGACGCCTGGCATTAACTCATCGCCGCGCTGAAGCTTATCTACCTTATCAGAAAAACGTCCATCAAGGCTCTTGATTGCCTGTTCGAAGTTTGCATTTTGCGCTTCGATAGATTTTTGAACATTATCATCTTTTACCGCAATCTGGCTAACCAGGTGCGGGCGCATACCATCCAGAAGCTCAGCTGTTAGGACTGTATCGGTTGCGATATCTTTTGGACCGGTTGCAACTTCCTGACCGACCAGAAGTGATGCCATCCGGCTTAAGTAACCGCCTTCTAGGATTGACTGCTCATCATCACGGTCTTTGGCAAGACGTTCGATTTCAGCACGCTCAATTGCCCGCGCACGCTCATCTTTTTCAAGACCACGACGAGAGAATACACGTACCTCAACGATTGTTCCAGCACCGCCCGGCGGGACACGCAAAGACGTATCACGGACATCAGATGCTTTTTCACCAAAGATAGCCCGAAGAAGCTTTTCTTCTGGTGTCATCGGAGATTCGCCCTTTGGCGTAACCTTACCGACCAGAACATCGCCTGCATTCACTTCTGCGCCAACATAGACAATGCCAGCCTCATCAAGGTTCTTTAGCGCTTCTTCACCAACATTTGGGATATCACGGCTGATTTCTTCCTGACCAAGCTTTGTATCACGTGCCATGATTTCATATTCTTCAATATGAATGGACGTGAAGACATCATCGCGAACGATGCGCTCATTAATCAGAATGGAATCCTCAAAGTTGTAACCATTCCATGGCATAAATGCGACAAGCACATTTCGGCCAAGCGCTAGTTCACCATCTTCAGTTGATGGTCCATCAGCAATAATATCGCCTTTACCAACATGGTCACCCACTTTTACCAGAGGCCGCTGATTAACAGTCGTGTTCTGGTTTGAGCGCTGGAATTTCAACAGAGAATAAATATCAACTGGTGAGGCTGCAGCATCGCCTTCATCTTCGGCACGCACAACAATACGTGTCGCATCGACCTGGTCAACGATACCGGCGCGGCGTGACACAATCGTCACACCTGAATCGCGTGCAACACGTGATTCCATGCCCGTACCAACAATCGGTGCTTCTGATTTCAGCAATGGCACAGCCTGACGTTGCATGTTCGAGCCCATAAGAGCACGGTTCGCATCATCATTTTCCAAGAACGGAATAAGCGCAGCAGCCACAGATACGAGCTGCTTTGGCGAGACATCCATATATTCAATATCGTTTGGACCTGCTAGACCAATTTCACCTGCCCGGCGGACCGGAATAAGTTCGCCAACAAATTCGCCTTTGTCATTCAACTCAGCATTTGCCTGCGCAATTGTATAACGGCCCTCTTCCATCGCAGAAACATAGCGATATTCAGACGTTACCTTGCCGTTCTCGACTTTCCGGTACGGCGTTTCAATAAAGCCATAACGGTTAATCTGAGCAAAGGTAGCCAATGAGTTAATCAGACCAATATTTGGGCCTTCAGGTGTTTCAATCGGACAGATACGGCCATAATGAGTTGGGTGCACATCGCGCACTTCAAATCCAGCACGCTCACGCGTTAGACCGCCCGGCCCAAGGGCTGACACACGGCGTTTATGGGTAATCTCAGATAACGGGTTCGTCTGATCCATAAACTGTGATAATTGTGACGATCCGAAGAACTCACGAACCGCTGCTGCTGCTGGCTTTGCATTAATCAGGTCAGCCGGCATAACAGTGTCGATTTCAACAGAGCCCATACGTTCGCGAATAGCGCGCTCCATACGGAGCAGGCCAACACGGTACTGGTTTTCCATCAATTCGCCAACAGACCGAACGCGGCGGTTACCAAGATGGTCAATATCATCAATGTCACCACGACCATCTTTGAGGTCTACGAGAACCTTAACAACTGACAGCACATCCTGCTTCCGCAAAATCCGCATCGTATCTTCGGTTTCCTGCTCAAGACGAGCATTCATTTTTACCCGGCCAACAGCAGATAAGTCGTATTTTTCAGAGTTAAAGAACAGGCTGGTAAACAGCTCATGCGCGCTCTCTAATGTTGGTGGCTCACCTGGACGCATCACACGGTAGATATCAACAAGCGCTTCAGCGCGGCTGTTATTCCGGTCTGCTGCCAGAGTGTTCCGCAAATGCGGACCAATATTAATATTATCAATATTAAGAACGCTAAAGGTTGTAATGTCTCTTTCTGCAAACACACCCAGAAGCTGTTCGGTAATTTCATCGCCTGCTTCAGCAACGACAGCGCCTGAGGACATATTTACAATATCCTGCGCAATAAACCGGCCAATCAGGTCGTTTTCTTCAGCCCGAACAAAAGACAGACCATCTTCTTCGATTTTGCGTAAGGCACGCGGTGTTAGTTTTGTTCCAGCAGAGGCTGCAACTTCGCCTGTCTCGGCGTTAACTAGGTCAGCAACAAGCTTTAAGCCCTTATAGCTATCGGGAACAAAGTTACATTTCCATGCATCACCATCACGGGCAAACTCAACTGAACCATAGAAATTACTGAGAATTTCTTCGCGGCTCATACCAACGATTTCGGCTGGGTCGACAATGCGGCTTTCCGCAGCAGCAGCTTCCATCATTTCGCGAGAGGCTTCATCAGGAAGCGCCATCAAGAAGGTTGTTGCTGGCAACTTACGCTTGCGGTCAATTCTGACGTTCAGAATATCTTTGGCATCATATTCAAAATCGAGCCATGAACCACGGTAGGGAATAATACGGGCAGCAAATAGATACTTGCCTGAGGAATGTGTCTTGCCCTTATCATGGTCAAAGAACACACCCGGCGATCTGTGCATTTGGGAGACAATAACACGCTCTGTGCCATTGATAACAAACGTGCCGTTAGTTGTCATGAGCGGCATATCGCCCATATAGACATCCTGTTCCTTGATGTCGCGAATAGAGCGCGCTTCTGTGTCTTCGTCTATTTCCCAGACGACAAGACGCAAAGTCACCTTAAGAGGTGAGGCATAGGTTATGCCGCGCTGCTGACATTCCTCAACATCGTATTTTGGCTGTTCGAGATCGTAAGAGACAAACTGAAGCACGGCGCGACCAGCAAAGTCATTGATCGGAAAGACCGATGCAAACGCTTCCTGAAGGCCTGTGCCTTGCCGCTCTTCTCGGCTGATACCGAGTTGAAGGAACTGGTCATAACTAGAGCGCTGAACCTCGATAAGGTTTGGCATCTCTGCAACTTCTGAAAGGTGACCGAAAAATCGACGAACACGTTTGCGACTATCCAAGTTGCTGACACGTTTTGCCATCTTAACATCCTCACTACGGCTATGGTCTCTAAACATAGTGAGAACACTCACTCATCAAGAAACAAATCATAAAAAGACTCTGATTAAGGCCGTTAAACCTTCAGAGCGTCCGGCAGTCCATTTCTGCTTTTTACGGCAGTTACAAAAAACCAGTTTATAAAAAGCACCGAACACCGAATGCGAAATCGCATCCGGTGCAGGTTAATCTAATTATCGGGTGAACTCTCGAATATCAAAATTACTTGATTTCGACAGTCGCACCAGCTTCTTCAAGCTTTTTCTTAATTTCTTCAGCTTCGTCCTTAGACACTGCTTCTTTAACAGCCTTTGGTGCTGCTTCAACAAGGTCCTTAGCTTCTTTCAGGCCAAGTCCTGTAATCGCACGAACTTCCTTGATCACGTTGATCTTAGACGCGCCAGCAGCTGTTAAGACAGCATCGAACTCAGTCTTCTCTTCAGCAGCTGCACCACCAGCGTCTCCGCCAGCAACAGCAACAGCAACAGGAGCAGCAGCGGCAGAAACGCCCCACTTCTCTTCGAGTAGCTTAGATAGCTCTGCCGCTTCAAGAACGGTAAGAGCTGATAGGTCTTCAGCAATTTTTTCTAAATCAGCCATGGTAATCTCCTTTAGGCTTTCACTTTCTGATCAGTTGGCAAGATGCCTACTGCAATTGATCCGCCCGCGCCTGTATAACGCGTGCTAGCTGGCTCGCAGGAGCCTGCGTAACACGTGCAACTTTTGTAGCAGGTGCGGTGAGCATGCCGATAATCTTGGCGCGCAGCTCGTCCAGAGACGGCAACGTTGCCAATGCTTCAACACCAGCCTTGTCGAGAACTTTCCCGTCAAGACTACCGCCGATGATTGTCAGCTTGTCATTTGTCTTTGCAAAAGATACGAGCGTCTTTGCAGCAGAAACCGGGTCACTAGATGTCCCGATAGCTGTTGGACCTGTAAACAAGTCAGTAAGATTTTCATACTTAGTCCCTTGCAAAGCCAGCTTGGTTAACCTGTTTTTTGTCACCTTGAAACCAGCGCCTGCTTCACGCATCTTAGCGCGTAGCTCACTACTCTCTGCAACGGTTAAACCACTCTGGTGCGCCACTACAACCGAAGTTGCACTGGACAGGGTCGCTTGCAGTGTTTCGATCAGTTCGGCTTTTTCTGTCCGGTTCACCTGATCATCTCCACTTTACTATGAACAGTCCCATGGGCCTGTTCGGTTACACCAAAGCATGCAAGATAATTCCTACATGCCAATGGCCTGCCCACGAGAAAGCGAAAGCATGAATGCTTTACACTATACCGTCTGTGCAGGCGATTAAGACCCTCCAAAATGAAGGTCACCTGCAGTCTTGGACAGGATGAGGATCCATCACAGACCCTCAGCACTCACCTAGCCCCCGAAGGATGCCAGCTGAATTTCTTACAACAGCGCCAGCTTAGCTAGCAGCGCTATCTTCAACAAAAATACCTGACCCCATTGTAGAGCTCAGTGTAATTTTCTTGATGTATGTTCCCTTAGCACCAGAAGGCCGTGCTTTGCGGATGGCTGCGATAAATGCAGAGGCATTTTCAGCAATCTTGCCAGCATCAAAGCTTGCCTTGCCAATACCAGCATGAATAACACCTGCTTTTTCGACGCGGAACTGAACTTCACCAGCTTTGGCAGCCTTAACGGCGGTTGCCACATCAGCGGTTACTGTACCGAGCTTCGGATTCGGCATAAGACCTCTTGGACCAAGCACCTTACCCAGCCGGCCAACAACACCCATCATATCAGGGCTTGCAATCACACGGTCAAAGCCGCTTTCACCATTCTGGATGGCTTCAGCTAGTTCTTCTGCGCCAACAAACTCTGCGCCAGCTGCTTTTGCTTCATCGGCTTTGGCGTCACGAGCAAAGACCGCAACACGCACGTCTTTGCCTGTCCCATTTGGCATAGCAACAGCGCCGCGAACCATCTGGTCAGCGTGGCGCGGGTCAACACCAAGATTGAGCGAGATTTCAATTGTCTCATCAAACTTTGATGTAGCATGATCTTTAATCAGCTGGGATGCCTCATCTATAGAATAGACACGCGTCCGGTCGATTGCTTCAACTGCTGCTTTTTGGCGCTTTGATAATTGTGCCATTTAACCCTCCACCACTTCGAGGCCCATGGCCCGTGCAGAACCGCTGATCATAGCAACGGCGCCATCCATATCTACAGCATTCAAGTCGCTCATCTTCTGCTCGGCGATTTCTTTCACCTGAGAGAGAGTAACCTTACCAGCAACATCCCGGCCAGGGGCTGAGCCACCTTTTTGCAAGCCTGCAGCTTTCTTCAAGAAGAAGCTAACGGGTGCCGTCTTGGTTGTGAAGGTAAATGACTTATCCTTATACACAGTGATAACCACTGGCACAGGCATGTTCTTCTCAAGGCTTTCTGTTGCCGCGTTGAACGCTTTACAGAATTCCATGATATTCACACCGCGCTGACCGAGCGCTGGCCCCACAGGTGGAGACGGGTTTGCGCCGCCTGCTGGAATATTCAGCTTGAGATATCCCTCAATCTTCTTTGCCATCTTTTTTATCCCTTATGGCCCTTGCGATACTGCAACAGGCCCGCCTCATGTTAGTCTCTACCCAGCTCAGGCTGACTTTTCGACCTGACTATATTCAAGTTCAACCGGTGTTGACCGCCCAAAGATAGACACAGCCACCTTAAGACGTTCTTTTTCATCATCTGCTTCTTCGACAACGCCGTTAAAGCTTTCAAACGGACCTTCAACAACCCGTACTTCTTCACCAATGTCGAAGCTAATAGTTGAGCGAGGACGCTCAACCCCTTCATCCATCTGCTTAATCAAGCGGTCTGCCTCTGCCTTGGTAATTGGCACTGGCTTTCCTTTACCGCCCAGAAATCCTGTAACCCGCGGCTGGCTCTGCACCAAAGACCATGCCGCGTCGGTTAATTCCATATTTACGAGAATATAGCCGGGGAAGAATTTGCGCTCTGCTTGTACCTTAGCACCGCGGCGCACTTCCACAACTTCTTCGGTCGGCACAAGCACATCCTCGATCTGTTCTTCGAGACCGTGTGAAGCTGCCTGCTCCAGAATCGATTGGGCCATCTTCTTTTCAGACCCAGAAAAAACATGGACTACATACCAGCGCTTTGCCATCACTGACCAATCCTAAAAAAAACCAAATGGCCCATATCGTTCTTACGCCCCAAGGCCAAGAACTAATTGGACCACATTCGACAACACGAAATCGACAAGCAAAAAGAAGATTGCCGCAATCGTTGCCATGATAAACACAGTCAGCGTCGCCAAACCTGTATCACGACGGTTGGCCCACGAAATACGTGAGATTTCCTGCCGGACCTGCCTTACAAACTGTGCGGGCGACACATTAGCCATAAAAGCCAAACCTTTTCAAGTTCTAATTACGCAACAAACGGGGCCGTAAGACACCGCTGTTACCGCGCATGCCTGACCCCGATAAAGCCAGAATTCATTCAAGTTGTGGGGAAATAGCATTATCAGCCCTAAGACGCAAGCCAAAAGCCTGAAATTAACTGTATTTTTATGATGTTTTTTTGTCCCTGATTTCCTCTTTCCGCTTCCACAGAGGAGAAAGCCAGCACATCCTGCCTTGATCGCGATGCCGTAAATAGGGCATATCTCTTACTTGTCCTGCTGTCTCACCTGCTGCCTTTTATGGATTAAAAAGAGCAAATGAATAATGGCACGGGCTGGTGAACTAAAAAAAGAGGATAGTGTTATGACGTCTCTTGGAACATTTGATTATATTATCATTGGCGGCGGTACCGCTGGATGTGTTCTGGCGAACCGATTAAGCGCAGACCCTAATATCCGTGTGTTATTGCTCGAAGCGGGCGGCAAAGATAATTATATTTGGGTAAAAATTCCTGTCGGATATCTCTATTGTATGGGTAATCCGCGCACAGATTGGGGCTTTTCAACCGAAGCAGAGCGCGGCCTGAATGGGCGGTCCTTAAATTACCCACGCGGCCGAATCCTTGGCGGATGTTCTGCTATCAACGGTATGATCTATATGCGCGGACAGGCCCGCGACTATGACCAATGGAAGCAATTTGGCAATACTGGCTGGGGCTGGGATGATGTTCTACCCTATTTTAAGAAATCCGAAGATTATTTCAGCGGTGCTGATTCGATGCATGGCGCGGGCGGTGAATGGCGGGTAGAAGAGCAACGCCTCTCATGGGATGTTTTGGAAAAATTCCATGCGGCATGCATGTCAGCTGGCATCCCCGCTACTGATGATTTTAACCGCGGCTCAAACGAAGGTGTTGGTTATTTCAAGGTAAATCAGAAAAAAGGCTGGCGGTGGTCTGCGGCAACAGGGTTTCTGAAGCCAATCAAATCGCGGAAAAATCTGACTGTTATGACAGGCGCGCATGTCCATGCTCTCACGATGGATGGCAAACAGGTAACCGGTGTTACCTTTGATTCTGGCAAGACTATCATGACGGCAAAGGCAGCGCATGAGGTTGTGTTAAGCGCCGGTGCGATTGGCACACCGCATATTCTACAACTGTCAGGCATTGGGCCGGGCGGCCTGCTGTCAGATAATGGGGTTGAGGTGCGTCATGAGCTCGCTGGTGTTGGGGGCAATTTGCAGGACCATTTGCAAATCCGGACTATTTTCAAAACCCAAGGAGTGACCTCCCTTAACAGCTTTGCCAATACGCTTATCGGTAAAGCAAAGATTGCCCTTGAATATGCATTGTTCAGAAGCGGGCCGATGTCGATGGCGCCAAGTCAGCTTGGGGCATTTGTTAAATCAGACAAGGCGATGGAAACGCCTGACCTGCAATATCATGTGCAGCCCCTGTCACTGGGCAAATTTGGCGAGCCCCTTCACCCCTTTCCTGCGTTTACCGCTTCTGTCTGTAATTTGCGGCCGGAAAGCCGCGGTGTTGTTGAACTTAGCTCCCCAGATCCGCTGGCAAAGCCACGCATAGCGCCGCATTACCTATCTGCAGAAAGAGACAAGCTTGTTGCCGCTGATTCTATTCGGCTAACCCGACGCATTATCGAACAGGAGCCAATACGCTCTCACATAATCGAAGAATTTCTGCCCGGGGCACAATATCAGTCAGATGACGAGCTGGCTGAACAGGCTGGCAATATCAGTACGACGATTTTTCACCCCGTCGGCACCGCAAAAATGGGCCATGACCCACTGGCTGTTGTTGATAGCCGGCTTGCTGTTCATGGCCTCACAGGATTACGCATAGCTGATGCGTCTATCATGCCGACTATCACCTCAGGTAATACGAATAGCCCGACGGTGATGATTGCCGAAAAAGCCGCCGACTTCATCCTCGAAGACAGGCGTTTAAACGCCTGATATCGTCACACCATGGCGTTTAAACGCCTAGTTATCAGAGACAAGCATCCTGTCCAGCAGTACAGCAACATGTTCTGCTGTGCGCCCTGTACCATCCTTGATCTGACACCGGCATGATGTCCCATCTGCAATGATAGGCGTGCCCGCATCTTCTTGACGAATGGCTGGCAGCAGACTGGCTTCAGCCATCGCAATAGATGTCTCATAGGTATCAGCGCCATAACCAAAGGCGCCTGCCATACCACAGCAGCTTGTTTCCACAAGCTCAACCTCAAAACCGGCAACATCACCAAGCAGTGCCTGAACTGGCTTGACCACATCAAAGGCTTTCTGATGACAGTGCCCATGTAACAGCACTTTGCCATCTGCCTGCGCCAAAGGAAGATCAGGCTTATCTCGGACCAGAAGCTCTTCAAACGTTAGGCTTGCCGCCGCTATCTTAGTAGCAGACTCATCTGCCAGAAGAGCCGGCACTTCATCACGCAACGCCAGCAAACATGATGGCTCAAGCCCAACAATCGATACCCCCTGCTCAACAAATGGCGCAAAAGCATTACAAAGCCGCGTTGCTTCAGCGCGCGCTTTATCAACAAGCCCCGTACTAAGATAGGTCCGCCCACAACAAAGAGGCCGCTTTTCGGCAATCGCAGGAGAAAACACATCATACCCTGCGGCGGTTAGAACACGCAAAGCTGCCCGCAGATTTTCCGGCTCAAAATACTTATTAAAGGTATCAACAAACAAAATAAGCGGTGTGCCCGACCCGCTTGGCTGGGCTGCAATATCATCTCGTCCAAAGGGCTGTGACTGCCATTCTGGCAGGTCACGCTTGGCTGTAAAACCTGTAATCTTTTCAGCAAGATAAGACAAACCAGGGACAAAGCGGCGCACCGATTGCAACCCATTAACAAGGGGGGCTATTTTTGCCGCATATGGCGCATAATCAGGCAAATGGGCAATCAGCCTATCATGAATTGAAAGCCCCTTATCAGCTGTCCTGAGCGCTGTTATCTCAACCTTCATTCGGGCCATATCAACGCCCGTCGGACATTCCCGCTTGCAGGCTTTACACGACACACAGAGCTTTAATGTATCTGCCATCTCGTCACTGACCAGCGCGTCTGGACCTAACTGGCCAGAGAGCGCAAGCCGCAGACTATTTGCCCGCCCGCGCACAGAATCACCTTCATTACGGGTCGCACGATATGACGGGCACATCACGCCGCCTTCCAGCTTGCGGCAGGCGCCATTATTGTTACACATCTCAACCGCGCCTTGAAGCCCGCCTGCGCCGCCCGGCCAGGCTGACCAGTCCAGTTGCGTGGGGAAATCATTCACTTTATATCCCGGCGAGAACCGGAATAGCTCGCGGCTATCCATTTTCGGTGCATCAATAATTTTGCCCGGATTAAACAGACCGTGCGGGTCAAACGCCGCTTTTACCTGCCGGAATAATTGTGGCATTACCGGCCCAAACATTGTCTCATTAAATTCAGAGCGCACAATGCCATCGCCATGCTCGCCAGAATGCGATCCGCCATATTTTTGCAGCAGCGCAAACGCCTCCTCAGCAATATTACGCATCACCTCAACATCATCAGCAATTTTCATATCCAGAACAGGCCGCACATGCAGACAACCAACAGAGGCATGCGCATACCAAGTGCCCTTGGTGCCATATTTCGTGAAAATATCTGTCAGGCCAGCTGTGTATTCTGCCAAATCCTTCAGCTCAACAGCACAATCCTCAACAAATGAGACAGGCTTTGCCGCTGCTTTCATGCTCATCATGATATTGAGACCTGATTTTCGCATTTCAGCGACACGCCCCTGCATGCCAGCATCAATGGCTTCAACCACGCCGCCTGTCCATTCAGCACCCTTATCCCAGCCAAAACCAAGATCAGCCATCATTTCATGAAGCTGTTTCAAGCGTCGATGATTCTCATCCATATCCGGCTCGGCAAACTCGACCAGAAGAAGCGCTGCTGGCGCACCCCGCACAGCTTCCTCAATAATCGGTTTATAAATCGGAATAGACCTCGCAAGCGAAATCATCGTGTCATCAACAAGCTCAACTGCCACTGGATCAAGCGATACAAGGTGCTGCGCCGCATCCATCGCTTTATAAAAGGTCGGAAAATGGCAGATACCCATCAGTTTTTGGGACGGTAACGGCCAGAGCTTCAATTCAATCGCGGTTGAATAGGCAAGCGTTCCTTCTGAGCCAACCAGAAGATGAGACAGGTTTATCCCATCGCCTGCAGCGCCGCCCGGTCGCATCGACATTGCATCGGGAATCAAGGCATCAATATTATAGCCACCAACCCGCCGAAGGACTTTGGGGAACCGGGCCAGAATTTCATCTGCCGACACGCGCCCCATCTCCAGTAAATCGGGCAGAATAGCCCCAAGCTGACCATCATAAGCCTGAATATCTCCGGCAAAATCGCCAAAACGGGCCGTGCTACCATCTGCCATAATAGCATCAATGGCTGTCACATTATCGCGCATAATCCCATAGCGGATGGACCGCCCACCACAGCTATTATTCCCCGCCATACCGCCAATCGTCGCCCGGCTGGAGGTTGATACATCTACCGGAAACCAGAGGCCGTGCGGCTTAAGCTGGCGGTTCAATTCGTCAAGCACAATACCGGGCTCAACCCAGCAGCGCTGCGCCTCTACATCAAGCGAAATAAGCCGGCTCAGAAATTTTGTATTATCAATAACAATCGCTTCATTGACTGTCTGGCCACATTGCGAGGTGCCGCCACCCCGCGGTAATACAGCAAGGCCCTTCGCACGCGCAAAATCCAGCGCAGCAACAACATCATCAAGACATTCCGGAACAACAACCCCATGCGGAATCATCTGATAGATGGACGCATCTGTTGCATAACGCCCGCGTGAAAAACGGTCATCCAACACCTTACCACGGAGTTGTTTATTCAAGGACGAGAACGAATATGAACGAAAATCATCTGGCATGTAAAATCAACTATCCTCAAAAAAATAAATGGTATTTTCTTAGTCACGAAAATCTTCTGATAGACGTATAACCACTAGATAGAAAAGGCGTGGCCGCACATCTTGGAATATGAAAAACAATATGCCATAACGGAAGAAGTTTGGACTATCTTTTCCATCATCTAACAATACTAATTTTATAGCGTTGACATAAAAGGGTTATATTCAAGCATGGCAAATCCATCTTACAAAGCAGGCAAGCATTTCCTTCAAATCCCTGGTCCATCAAATGTTCCTGACCGTATTCTGCGTGCAATGGATTATCCCACTATTGACCATCGCGGGCCTCATTTCGCTGAAATCGGGAAAAAATGCCTTGAGGGCATGAAGACGATTTTTAAAACTGATAGTCATGTCATTATTTATCCTGCCTCTGGCACGGGCGCATGGGAAGCAGCGCTTGTTAATCTATTATCTGCGGGCGATCTCGTGCTGATGGTAGAAACAGGCCATTTCGCAACGCTCTGGAATGTAATGGCAACAAAGCTGGGCATAAAAACAGAATTTCTGTCAACAGACTGGCGCCGCGGTGTAGATGCAGGCGCTGTTGAAGAACGGCTGCGCGCTGATACAAAAGGCGAGATTAAAGCTGTCTGTGTTGTTCATAATGAAACATCAACAGGTTCCACATCACGGATTGATGATGTACGGGCTGCCATGGACGCTGCAGGCCATAATGGATTGCTTATGGTCGATACGATTTCATCACTCGCCTCTATGGATTACCGGCATGATGAATGGGGTGTTGATGTGACCGTTTCTGGCTCACAAAAGGGTCTGATGCTACCGCCTGGACTATCGTTTAATGCTTTATCAGAGCGCGCTATTGAGGAATCAAAGACGGGCGGAATGCCGCGGTCTTACTGGGATTGGCAAGATCAGATTGAGCCGAATAAAGCGGGTGCTTTCCCGTTTACCCCTGCAACTAATCTTCTTTATGGCCTTTCTGAAGCTATTGATATGCTGCATGAAGAAGGCCTTGATAATGTTTTTGCCCGGCATGACCGGCATGCTGAAGCAACCCGCCGCGCTGTTCAGGCATGGGGTCTTGAGGTGCTGTGTCAGGAACCTCGGAACTTCTCGTCGGTGCTGACAGCTGTCATGCTGCCTGACGGCCATAACGCTGACGCCTTCCGCGCAACAGTGCTGGATAATTTCGATATGTCACTTGGCAATGGCCTGGCGAAACTCTCTGGCAAGGTTTTCCGGATAGGTCATCTTGGTGACTTTAATGATCTGATGCTTGCCGGCACATTGAGCGGTGTTGAGATGGGCCTTAAACTAGCAGGCGTGCCCCACCAGACAGGCGGTGCTGCTGCTGCCATGAGCTATCTGGCAGAAACTAGCTCATAAAAATACTGACTAATCAAAAATTTTGGCAAAATCAGGGGATGTTAAGACGATGACAAACGTACAAGACCAAGACCTTATTCTTGATATAGACGGACAGGTAGCCACCATCACCCTGAACCGTCCCCATCGCCGAAATGCTCTTACCTTTGAGATGTATGAAGAAATACGCCAGATTTGTATGCGTGCAGGCAAATCTGGTGACTTAAAAGATATCAAAGCGCTGATTTTTATGGGTGGCGGCGACAAGGCCTTTGCTGCTGGAACAGATATCTCTCGTTTTAAAGATTTTACCAGCACGCAAGATGCTATCGATTACGAAACACGTGTTGATAGCGTGATGGAAGAAATTGAAACCTGCGCCGTGCCAACCATTGCCGCACTGAACGGGTTTGTGACAGGCGGCGGCGCTGCCATTGCTGGGGCCTGTACTGTTCGCATTGGGGCTGAAGATATCAAAGTTGGCGTGCCAATTGCCAGAACTCTTGGAAACTGCCTTGCTATCTCGAATCTGAGACGCTTTATTGCCTTGGTTGGCGAGCCACGCGTCACTTACATGCTTGTGACAGCTAACCTAATCGATGCAGCCGAAGCGCATTCAGCTGGTTTCATCTCTGAATTACTCCCCGACAGAGACGCTGTTATTGCGCGCGCCCGGGCTCTCGGCGAAGAAATTGCGACCTTTGCCCCCCTTAGTATTCAGGCTTCGCGCGAGGGAATTAGGCGTTTGCGCGTAGCAAGCCCCCTTCCCGATGATTCAGACCTCATCAAATTATGCTACGAAAGTGCCGATTTTAAAGAAGGCATGACTGCCTTTTTTGAAAAGCGTCAACCAGATTGGCGCGGTGAATAAGACACGCCACCTTACACGCTGTTTATAAATGAAGAAATGTACCTTTGATCTTGTTGGGATTTGGTATACCATATTGCGTGTAAAGATGTTTAATGGGTAGGGCTGTCGTTGATAAAACACGCTTTGAGCATAAGAAATGAGGGGGAGGATATGCGCTCTGGTCAGGTTAGTGACTGGTATGCGCGCCACTACACCACCCTTCCACATTTCAGAACATTTATGTGCAACCACCCCCGAATTAGATTTCAGGCAGGATAAAGAAGAGTAGATAACAAATGATACAAAAACCTTATAACGGCATTTGGCCTGTTGCCCCGACCCCGTTTCTGCCAACAGGCGCGGTTGATTATGACGGCATGAAGCGGGTTCTTGACCTGATGGTTGATCAGGGTGTTGACGGTATCTGTATCCTAGCAAATTTCTCCGAACAATTTCTGATATCCGATGCTGAGCGTGAACAGCTCACGAGGGTCAGTCTTGAGCATGTGGCGGGCCGTGTGCCGGTCATTGTCACTATCAGCCATTTTGCAACAGACATTGTTGTTGGACGGGCCCAGCTTGCTAAACAGCTTGGCGCTGCAATGGTCATGATGATGGCGCCTTATCATGGGGCTTTGTTAAAAGGCACAGCACAGCAGACCTACCAGCAGGTAGATGCAGTTGGCGCTGTTGGTATTCCTATCATGATACAGGATGCCCCCCTATCAGGAGTTGAGCTTCCGGTGCCGCTTCTGGTGCAGATGGCACAGAATATCGAGATGGTTAAATTGTTCAAAATTGAATGTGCCGGTGCGGCAGCTAAATTGCGCGAGCTTATTGCGGCAGGCGGCGATGCAATTGAAGGACCGTTTGATGGCGAAGAAGCCATTACATTGATGGCCGATCTTGATGCAGGAGCATCAGGCTCAATGACCTCTGGCTTGATACCCGACCTTATTGGACCGGTTATCCGCAGCTATCTTGCCGGAGACAGACAGGCAGCCTTACATGGCTATAATCGCATTCTTCCCATTATTAATCATGAAAATAGACAATGTGGTTTTCGCGGCACAAAGGCAGCGTTACTGGCAGGCGGTGTTATTGGATCTGACTTCTGCCGCCACCCTATTCCGCCACTACATGACGATACGCGCGCTGCATTACTTGAACTGCTAAAAATGGAAGACCCGCTTATTCTAAAGTGGGGTCAGTAATGGCAAAACCATCAGCCCTAAGCTCACTTATCGAAGAGGGGCAGCTTCCTATCAAACAACGTAAATTGTTAGGGGAAGAGACGGCTGAGACTTTGCGTGAGCTTATCTTGCTGGGCAAGCTGCCCGCTGGTGCGTCTATTCCGGAGCGTGACCTTGCTGATGCGCTGGGAATTAGCAGAACGCCTATGCGCGAGGCAATGCGTGTCCTTGAAACAGAGGGTTTGATTGAATATTCAGCAACAAGACGGCCAAGTGTTGCTAACCCGTCCCGTGAAACGCTTGCCCATAATCAAGCTGTTATTGGCGCGCTAGAGGCACTTGGTGGCAGGCTTGCCTGCCAACACGCGACCCAAAAAGAGCTCGATAACATCATTCAGATGAACCAGCGCCTCACTGAAAAAACAGACGCTGCGGCCCCGCTTGAATTTTTTAAAATGGATATGAATTTTCACATTGCAATCGTTACAGCAAGTGCCAATCACGCCCTTATTGAAACTCACCGGCATTATATTGCCAGATTATGGCGTGCACGCTTTATCTCATCATCTCTGAAATTGGGCCGGCAGAATACATTACAGCAACATCAGCATATTGTTGATATGCTGGTAAAACGAGATGCAGCCGCAACCGCATCTGCCTTAGAATATCATCTTGAAACATCATTTAAAAATGTTGCAAAGGCTCTCATCGAGCAGGAAAAGGAGACAAGTAGTCAATGAAACCACGCATTGGAATAATTCCGGGTGACCCTTCTGGCATAGGACCCGAACTCATCGCAAAATTACTAAGTGATGAAAGCGTAACAGATCAGGCTGACATTCTGCTTATCGGCGATGCACATCTGTTTGAGATGGGGCAGCGCCAAGCTGATAGTTCGTTTTCACTCACGCCTTGTGATGCGCGCACGAGCGACTGGACAGAGCTACCAGGCTTTGCCCACCATGCGCAGGATACAATTGATGCTGATGATGTGAATATTGCCGCTGTTACCATTGCGAGCGGTAAATCAGCGCTTGCCAATCTAAACACCGCCCTTGAATTAGCGCGCGACGGTATTATCGATGCAATCACATTTGGCCCCTTTAATAAGGCTGCGCTTAAAGAAGCAGGTCTTGGCCATGAAGATGAACTTCATTATATCGCCGAATTTCTGGGTGTTGAAAATTATGTCTCAGAATTAAATACCCTTGATGGTATCTGGACGAGCCGTGTTTCAAGTCATATCTCGTTGAAAGAAGTGCCAGACTACATCACCAAAGAGCGCATCAATGAAGCTGTTTATCTGATTGATAGAACCTTAAAACGCTCCGGCATGGCGCGGCCACGCCTGTCTGTTGCTGCCCTTAATCCCCATGCAGGTGATAATGGTAATTTTGGCACTGAGGAAATTGATATTATTGCGCCAGCTGTCCAAGCTCTTCAAGTACAACAGGTTAATGTGGATGGTCCATGGCCCTCTGATACTGTGTTCCTGAAAGCCAAAGCAAAGGAAGTTGATGGTATTATTACGATGTATCATGATCAGGGTCAGATAGCGCTGAAAATAATGGGGTTTGACCGCGGTGTTACCGTACATGGCGGCATTCCGTTTCCGGTAACAACGCCGGCGCATGGAACAGCCTTTGATATCACAGGAACAGGAACTGCGGATGTGACAGCGACCAGAGAGGCATTTAATATCGCCTGTAATATGGTAGCAAACTGGGAAAAATCAGATAGCGCTGCCTAGCAGTATGTGCCTCCCCTCATTTCCATATTTTAGTTCAAAAAAAAGCGGGAGTTTATCCCGCTTTTTTTATCAATAGATTTTGTTAATCGCTATCCATCCTAGCCACGATTGGTGAGCTTCTGGAAGAGGTAGGGTCCGCACAGCCCCAAGAAGGCAAGGACAAGGAAGACAACAGCAAGCGGCTGAGTGAAAATCAACCACCATTCCCCATCAAACATCTTGAGCGAATTTTGCAAGTTGGTTTCAACCATCTCACCCAGAATGAGGCCAACAGCAATGGGCGCTACAGCAAAACCATGTCGGCGAGCAAAAAAGCCGAGTACACCAAAGGCCATCACAATCCAGATATCGAGTAGCGATGAGTTAAGGGAGTAGGCACCGATAACACACAAAGCAAACACAATAGGCCATAGAAGCGTTGTAGGGATAAGCGATATGCGAGCAAAGAACTTCGCCGCATAAAGACCCATAAACAAGAACATGACATTGGCAACCAGCATCGCGCCAAAAATCTGATAGACAGTGTCAACCTGCTCGGTGAACAGATAGGGGCCAGGGCGCAGACCATGCACCATAAGCCCGACAAGAATAATAGCTGTCGTGCCACTACCAGGGATACCCAGAACCATCGTTGGCACCATTGCACCGCCGGTTGCTGCATTATTAGCAGCTTCGGCACCCGCAATACCTTCGACAGAGCCCTTGCCGAATTCTTCTTTATTCTTCGACCAGCGACGGGCTTCAGAATATCCGATCATAGAGGCCACTGTCGCACCCTCAGCCGGCAGGATGCCAATAAAGGTCCCGATCCCGCAAGATCGCAATACCGTTCGCCAGATCTTTTTATAATCTTCTTTGGTTGGCAGTTTAACAGCCTTAAGACCAATAGCCTCGGCAACATCTTTGAGTCGTTTTGACTGCATCAGCAATTCAGACATTGCAAACAGGCCAATGAAAACTGGAACAAAGGCAAGCCCTTCATAAAGCTCATAATGACCAAATGTATATCTCTCAATGCCGGTAACACGCTCAGCACCAATAGTTGCCAGCCAGACACCAAAGACGCCGCCAATGATGTTTTTTACTGCGCCACCAGCACTAATACTGGCAAGCATAGAAAGCCCGAAGACCGTCAGGGCAAAATATTCTGGAGGCCTGAACTCGTAAGCAACCCTGGCGAGCATTGGCGCTGCTATGCACAAGACAATCACTGAGAAAATACCACCAATAGTACTAGCAACAACTGCAATACCCAATGCGCGTCCTGCTTCGCCGCGCTGGGCAAGGGGATATCCATCAAACGTTGTTGCAGCGGCAGCAGATGTGCCAGGCGTATTAATCAGAATAGCTGTAATGGAGCCTGCAAACGTTGCTGAAACGTAGATAGTCGTTAGCACCGTTATCGCATGGACGGGTTCCATTGTGAGGGTGAAAGGCAGCAGTAACGCTGCACCAGTTGTCGAGCCTAACCCTGGCAGAACGCCAATGATTACGCCGAGAATTGTGGTAGCAAATATAAGGAAAAGCAAATTGACGTCAAAAACGATAGACCCCATTGCTGCCAGTGCTTCTTGCATGAGACCGGCCTCCTAACCGTAATACCAGTTGGTTATTATGCCTCTTGGAAACCTGATCCGAAGGACCTTGTCAAAGAGGAAAAAGAGAGTGACGGGGGTAAGTATCGAATTCAGCGCGATGATAATAAACCGGCGCTCGCCCCATAAATAGCTCAATAAAAACATCACAATTGGAATGGCAATAAACATATCTGTTGTAATTGTCAGAGCAAAAAATAGAAGTAGTAAGACCATTGAACCCCAAGTTTCACGGCCTTCTAGCGGAACCGGAGCAGGCTTTTCTTTTACAAGTTGAAGAAACAGTATCACACAGAGCATCAAGTTCAATATCATCAAAAAGATAGGAAATGAGCGTGCTTGCATGCTATCGCCAACAATCATCGGCGGTGATGTATCTAACTGAAGAGATAGGCCAATAATAATGACTGAAAAAACTGCTATAATCGCAGGTATTGTTACTAGTCTTAGTTCCATGAAATGAGCCCTTAATCATAAGGTGCCCTGCCAAAAAGCAAGGCACCTTAATCAAAGTGAAATTCTGATATTACTTAACCAGACCCATCGCTTTTAGCGCAGGACCGAATTCAGCAACCATCATCTTGATTTGCTTACCCCAGGCGTCTGATGCCATTGGTGAGGTTGAATCAAGACCTGAATTCATAAGATATGCCTGATACATTGAATGTTTCATCGCCTTATCAAGACCGGCTTCCATCTCAGTAACACGAGCCGCATCTACACCAGCGTGAGTAACAAACCCGCGTGTTGTAGACAGAACAAGGTCAACACCAAGCTCTTTGGACGTCTTTGCTGCTGGAATAGGGTCCATACGCGCTTCGCCTAGAATAATGAGCGGGCATAAATCGCCTGCATCAATCGGAGCAGATGCTTCAGATAGGTTTAGAACACCTACGTCAACTGCACCGGCAACAACCTGAGTTGCAAGCTGGCCACCACCATCAAATGGGATGTATTTTGGCATGTCCTGACCGTTTTTCTTAGCCCAAAGATAGACTGAAATATGGTCAATCGTACCTGTGTGCGTACCACCATAAGAAATATCATCACCATTTTTTACGCCAGCAAGAAACGCTTCAGGCGTAGCATATTTGGTTGTCTTACAGTTCACCATCAGAATTTGTGGATCATTTGTTCCACGCATAATTGGCGCCATATCATCAACAGTCAGCTTTGTCTTGCCCATTGCCATTGAAATAGCGTGGCCAACTGTAAATGTGAGGATTGAGTTGCCATCTGCTGGGCGTGAACGGAAATATTCCATTGCAGCAGCACCGCCGCCGCCACGCTTGTTAACAACAACCATATCCTGTTTCAGAGTACGGCGTGACCGCAACATCATCATACGAGAATTTACGTCCGTACCACCACCAGCACCCGCATGGGTGATAACTTCGATAGCTGGCTTATCTGCAGAAATTGCAGGCGACGCTGTGACAAGAGCCGCTCCTGCTACGACAGCAAATGTTGCACCTGCTGACATCATTACTTTAAATGTATTCATTTTTCTTTTTCCTTCCCTAAACCTAGAGCTTTTGCTCTTTAACGTGTTCTAGGTAACCATTATTTAATATGAGTTGCAAGGATATCCTGTAGCTTTTTTCGCACTTGTTAATCATGTTACATATTTATACTCTATTGACTATATTGTGAATTTCCCGAAGCGAGATTAATGATTTAATTATGGCTTATCAGTATGAAACTGAAAAATGGGTGCGGGTTAAGCTAGACACCAACACCCTGAAACAATGCATGCAAAGAACAAATGCTCGTCCCCTATTTGATATGATGAGCTGGCTAGCTCTCATGGGCATCTTTGGCTGGCTAACTGTCTTATATTGGGGCAGTTTTGCCAGTTTTATCACTCTGTTTATTTACGGTATTCTGTATGGATCAGGCTCTTCTGCGCGTGAGCATGAAACCGGACATGGCACCGCATTCAAGTCAAAAACACTGAACCGGCTGTTCCACGAAATTACCAGTTTTTGTATTCTGCGTGAGACATTTTTGCGCAATCATGGCCATGATTTACACCATCGGCATACTATTATTACGGGCATTGACCCTGAAATCGTGACACCTGCCCCGCCAAAACTTTTTCAGATGGTGGTAAATCTGCTTCAGGTTGAAAAATCCATTCGAGGGTTTCGCCCTCTCATTGCCCATAGCTTTGGCCATTTGCTTGCCTCAGAAATAGCTGCTGGCCTCACTCTTAAACGCCAGACAATATGGCTTGCCCGGCTCTGGCTTGTTATTCTTGGCAGTACAGGCGGCGCTGCTCTTTATCTGGAGTCAGTTCTGCCACTTCTGTTAATCGGCCCGCTGCCGGCCATGTATGGCGGGACATTCAGGCATTTATTCGCGCTCTCGCAACATGTTGGCCTTGCCGTCAATGTGAATGACCACCGGCTCAATACGCGGACAATTATTTTGGGACCAATTTTGAGCTATCTTTATCTGAATATGAATTACCATCTAGAGCATCACCTTTATCCAGCAGTGCCCTATTATCATCTGCCACGCCTTTATAAAGCGCTCGCGCCGCAATGCCCGCCAGCGTATCAGGGGTTTCTCTCGGTATTTATTGAGATGATTCCGGTTCTGCTAAAACAGCGCCATCAGCCAGATTATCATATTGTTAGGCCGATACCTGATACGAGCTTATCCAATCTTTAGCGGCTAATCGACAGTCAGGCCGGCATCGCGCGCGCGCTCTATCATATAAGTGCGGCCTGCAAGCATATCATCTATTGTGCCAAAGCCGTTCATATAATGGCCCTGATAGCCCATACCCTCGATTTTTGCGAACATAGCGCCAAAATCCATTGTTCCCTCACCTGGCTGCTGATGGATTTCGTATGACCCATTATTATCAGCAAGACGCACTTCATGACAGAGCGAGAAATCCATCGCATCAATGAAGTTCTCAATCCCCACACCGGGCAGAAAATGCGCATGATTGGCCGTGAACGACCAGCGCAGTGCCGGGCTATTGATTTCCCGAAAATAATGCATGCATTCAGCCGGCGTCACAGGCATGTAATTTACTTCTGCCAGCACCGGCTCCCAGTTCAAATTCTCCAGCAGCAGGAGAACGCCTTTCTTCTCGGCATAATCTGCTATCCGGCTCAGTCTATCTAGTGAGGCCTGCATTCGCAATTTACGGCAGGCGGTGAAATGGTAGCCGCCATGCACCACAATCCATGCCGCCCCCACTTTTGGGGCAAGATCAATATAGGCTTTTAGATAATTATCGACTGCATCACGGCAAAATGGCGAAAACTCGGCAACATTTACACCAGAGAGCGTGTGAAGCCCGAGATGAATACCTGCTTTTTCCTTGGCATCGCGCACAGCATTACAACGGGCATCATCAAAACTTTCCAAGGCGTTCGGTGCAATATCAGTTTGCACATCGATAAAGCGAATATCATGTTTAGCTGCCCACTCAATCGCCTGTTCAACCGCAATGCGCCGACCAATATCAATCCCGATACGGTTTTTTAAACTTAAACCCATAATACCCTCCTGAAAAAAAACTGCCCAATATGGCGCGCCTTTTGGCGCTGCTTTTATGCACCGATAAAGTCTGGCTTTCTTTTTTCCATAAAGGCCCGCCGTCCCTCGATATAATCCTTACTATCAAAACATGCCTTCACCTCAGCAGCGATGCGGTCAAGATCCTGCTCGCTTTCTTCTTTGGCAATTTCATGCGTAATGGATTTAATAGATGCCATCGTCATAGGCGCATTTTCAGAAATACGCTTTGCATAATCACTTACATAAGCATCAAGCATATGCGGCGGCAACACACGGTTGGCCAGCCCCATATCATAGGCTTCCTGCGCTGTGAATTGGCGTGAGGTAAAGAAAATTTCTTTCACCATAGAGGGTCCGACAAGATGAGAGAGGCGACGCACACCATCATATCCATAGCCGAGACCTAATTTTGCAGCCGGCACAGCAAATCGCGATTTATCTTCACAAAGCCGGATATCACACGCAACAGCCAGCCCCATTCCGCCGCCAATACAATAGCCGCGAATCATCGCAATAGTTGGCTTGGGGAAAGTATAGACAGCATTATAAAAACGGGCTGTCGCAGCTTGATAGATTGCGACATCATCTTCTGATGAACGCTCTTTTTCAAACTTTGATATATCAGCGCCCGATGCAAAGGCTTTGCCGCCTGCCCCGCGAATTACCAGAAGGCGCGCTTCTGGATCGGTTGACATAGCGGTGACCTGTTCAGCAGCTGCTTCATACATAGCAAGCGATACAGCATTATGGCGTTCCGGATTATTAATCACCAGATGACCAACACGGTCCTGCACACCAGCAAGAATTTTTCCGTCCGCATATTCTGTTAATTCGGAAAGTTTCATATCGCACCTGCTTGGTTAAAAGCCTTAATTTCATCGTCTGAATAGCCATATTCAGATAATATCTCAGAGGTATGCTCGCCCTTTAGCGGCGGCGGTAGTTTTATCTCCGAGCGTGATGAGCTCATAATCACCGGCTGACCAACTATTTGTGTTGCGCCTCGTTCAGATGAGACCATATCACGCGCCATACCAAGATGCTTAATCTGCGGGCTCTCAAAAGTTTTATCTATGGTATTGATCTCACCGCTCGGAACGCCCTCATCATTGAGTTTCTCAATCCAGTTCTCAGAGGTATCTGTCTTGGTTGTCTCGGTAATATAGCCATTCAGCTCATGCCTGTTTTCGCTCCGCCCATCAAGACTATCAAAGCGCGGGTCATTTAGCCTGTCATCGCCAAGGACATCTTTGAGCCGGTTGAAAATATGTGTCCCAGCAGCCGCGATATTGATAAAGCCATTCTTGGTTTCAAACACGCCCTGCGGAATGCTTGTGGGGTGGTTATTGCCAGCCTGCTTCGGGACTTCTGCATCCATCAGCCAGCGTGCTGCCTGAAAATCAAGCATTGCCACCTGCGCCTGAAGCAGGGATGTCTGTATCCATTGTCCCTCGCCGCTTTGCTCGCGCCCCAGCAGTGCAAGCAACACACCCTGCGCGGCAAAATGGCCAGCACATAAATCAGCAATCGGAATGCCAACACGCATCGGCCCATCTTCTGGCGAGCCTGTAATCGACATCAGCCCGCCCATGCCTTGGGCTATCTGATCGAAGCCAGGGCGCTTTGCTATCGGGCCATCCTGACCAAAGCCAGAAATAGAGGCATAGACAATAGCTGGATTGATGGCGCGGATTGTTTCATAATCAACACCAAGCCGGAATTTTACATCAGGGCGATAATTTTCAACAATTACATCAGCTGTCTCAGCCATCTTTTTGAAAATGGCAACGCCTTCTTCTGTTTTCAGATTGAGTGTAATAGAGCGCTTATTGCGATGCAGGTTCTGGAAATCGCTGCCGTCACGCGACCCCCCAATATCACCAGCCTCATTGCCAATGGCTTCGATCTTAATCACATTGGCGCCCCAGTCTGCAAGCTGACGCACGCATGTTGGGCCCGAACGCACACGGGTAAGATCAAGAACAGTAAAGCGGGACAGAATATCACTTGCCGGTGTAAAGGCCATTATTTCCTCGTTTTTAGTTAGGGGTCAATGTTAGCAGGCCTAGCCTAATTAATAACAATACCCCGTTGTGCCAGACAGATTGAACTCCGCCGATGGTTAAATTGTGCTTCAACACTGTAGAAGAAGTGACCCACTGCAAGTCAATTACTTTTCACTAAAATAGTGCATTATGAGAAAAGAGATGCTGTGGTATAGAGGCATATTTCAGCCCCAAACTTTGTTGGGTTCGCGAAAAAAGGAGTTCACAGTGATAATCATTTTGCCGGCTCACTCCCTTGCATGCCGGCATATACACACATCTGATTTCAGACCATTATCACTATTTTGAAGATGGCGGCGCGGCATGAAGCGTCGTCAGAACTATATAAGAGATTTGACTTAATCCTCCCAAAGACGCCATCTGTATGTCAACTTTTATGTGTATAACCCTCTAACGGTGCCTCACTTCTACCTTGTAGCTTAAACGAGAGATTTTATGAGCCTATCTGATATGACCCATAATTATGGTGCAAACACACTTTATGATGCTGTGTTTGGTGTCCATAGCAAGAGTAACAAGACCTTCCTTTATACCGAACAGGGCGAGGTCAGCTATGCTGCCTTTACCGGCATGACAAACAAACTTGCTCACGCGTTAAGCCATGCAGGGCTTCAGGCTGGTGAGCGGGTTGCTGTACAGGCAAAAAAATCGGTTATGCAGCTTGCTCTCTACGCGGCAACCATTAAGGCAGGCGGCGTCTATCTGCCGCTCAATACAAGCTATACAGCCCATGAGCTTGATTATTTTATCTCTAACGCCAAAGCCTCAATTGTTATTGTGGATGATGCAGCAAAAGACGCTGTGACGCCTATTGCAGATGCAGCAGGCGCAACCCTGCTTACCCTTAACGCAGATGAAACTGGGAGCCTTGTTAGCGCGGCTGACGGACAATCTGACCAGTTTGAGGCTGTGCCGCGCGGCCCAGAGGATTTGGGCGCTATTTTATATACCTCCGGGACAACGGGCCGCTCTAAAGGAGCGATGCTCTGTCACCGCAATCTGTTATCAAACACGCAAGTTCTTGAGCAGACATGGCAGTTTACAAGCGACGATACATTGCTGCATATGCTGCCGATTTATCATACACACGGCCTGTTTGTTGCCTGTAATTTGCTGGCTATGGTCGGCGGTTCGATGATTTTTCTGACCCATTTTGATGCAGAACGCGCCCTGCACTGGATGCCAAAGGCAACCAGCATGATGGGCGTGCCGACATTCTATACGCGCTTGCTTGCTGAAACTATGTTCACCAGCGATATCAGCCGTCATATGCGCCTCTTTATCTCAGGCTCAGCACCGCTCCTTGCCGCCACTCATATTGAATTTGAAGATCGCACAGGCCACCGGATATTAGAGCGTTACGGCATGACAGAAACAAATATGTCGACCTCTAACCCCTATCAGAATGAGCGGCGCGCTGGCACTGTTGGCATGCCGCTACCAGGCGTTACGGTACGGCTGGCAGATGACGCTGGCAAAGTTGTTAGCAAAGGAGAGATTGGGATCATTGAGCTTTGCGGTGATAATGTCTTTACCGGTTATTGGGAAATGCCTGAAAAGACTGCCGAATCATTCCGTGATGATGGCTTCTTTATTACAGGCGATATGGCGCGCGAAGATGAGGATGGCTATATCACTATTGTTGGGCGCGATAAGGATTTGATTATTTCAGGCGGACTGAACATCTACCCAAAGGAAATCGAAGGTCTGATTGATGCCCATGACGGCGTCACAGAAAGCGCTGTGATTGGCGTGCCGCACCCAGATTTTGGCGAAGGCGTTGTTGCGATTCTGGTTGCTGATGACAGTGTGACAGCAGAGGCAGTGATGGCAGGTATTTCTGACAAGCTGGCAAAATTCAAACAGCCAAAGCGGATATTATTTGTAGATGCCCTGCCCCGTAATACGATGGGAAAAGTGCAGAAAGCTGTAATGCGCACAGAACATGAAGAGATGTTTAGCTAACCGCTCACTTACATAAACCCTACTACGCGATAAGGACAAGAAGATGGATAGTAAAACACCGCACTCACAGCCAACCATTGAGACATATCTTGGGCTTGTGCCAGAAATCGATGAGACAGCCTATATCGCAAGTACAGCTGCGATTATGGGGGCGGTACGCATTGGACCAGACTGCTCTATTTGGCATAATGTAACATTACGCGGTGATGCAAATTATATTACCATCGGCCGCGGCTCAAACATTCAGGATAATTCGGTTGTTCATATTGATAGCCGCACAATGCCAACTATCATTGGCGAATATGTGACTGTTGGGCATGGCGCTATCATTCATGCCTGCACATTGCATGACCGTGCCTTTGTTGGTATGGGCGCAATTGTTCTTGATGGCGCGGTTGTTGAAAGCGGCGCTATGGTTGCTGCTGGCGCTCTGGTGCCGCCCGGAAAACGGGTTCCGGCAGGCGAGCTCTGGGCAGGAAGTCCTGCAAAATTCATGCGGGCACTCGATGGTGAGGCTCAGAAACGGTTCTCACAGACAGCTCATAGCTATATCGAATTTGGCAGGGCAGCGCGCCTCGGTCTTGAGGGCGGGCCTTACACCTTTGATCCTATTCCGCTGCCGCCGCGAGATGAGTGCTAGTCGTCTACTCAGCAACAGGCTACTGGAAGACGCCCGGCTTCACACCATAATCAACAGCGACACCGTAATCCGGATCATCATCGCTATCGATGATGAGTTGGCCTGATTTTGATAACAACCTGTGACAGTCACGGGTTAGATGGCGGAGCATCACGCGCTTGCCTATCTCATCATATTTTGCCGCAACATCTTCAATGGCCTGCAAGGCAGACTGGTCGACCACGCGCGAGGATGAGAAATCGATAATCACAAGTTCCGGGTCGGCAGCAATATCAAATAATTCGCGAAATCCTGTAACAGAGCCAAAAAATAATGGCCCTTGGATGTCATACACAATCGCGCCTTCTTCGCGCACAGAAGGACGCTTTGATGCATGAATGCGCTTAGCAGCATTCCATGCATAGACCAATGCAGACATAATCACGCCAACAACAACGGCAATCGCTAAATCTTCGGCGACAGTCACAACTGTCACGACAATGATCACAAGCGCATCAGCAACCGGTACCTTGAAAAGCGTTTTGATAGAATTCCACGCGAAGGTGCCAATAACCACCATGAACATCACACCCACAAGGGCTGCGATCGGAATTTGTTCAATAAGACCTGAGGCAAACAGGATGAAAATAAGCAGGAACAACGCTGCCGCAATGCCGCCAATACGTGTTCTACCGCCAGATTTCACATTAATCATGGACTGCCCGATCATCGCGCAACCGCCCATTCCGCCAAAAAATCCGGTAACAAAATTTGCAATACCTTGGGCAATACATTCCTGGGATGCGCCGCCGCGCTGGTCTGTAATATCACCAACAAGATTAAGGGTCAGAAGACTTTCGATAAGCCCAATAGCTGCCAGAATAACAGCATAGGGAAGGATTATCATGAATGTCTCACCTGAAAGCGGCACCATCGGAATGGAAAATTCAGGGAGCCCGCCAGACAGGCTGGCAAGGTCGCCCACCCGTGAGACATCAAGATCAAGCCCGATTACAACAGCCGTCACAAGCCCAATGGCGGCAAGCGGTGCCGGAATGATTTTAGTCAGCTTGGGCGTGAGCCAAATCAACGCCATCGTTGCGCCAACAAGACTGCCTGTGATGAGTAATTCTGCACCGCCAATCCATTCTGTGACGCCGTTATCATTAATCGTTTTAAACTGCTCAAGCTGAGCAAGACCAATGACAATCGCAAGACCGTTTACAAATCCCAACATCACCGGATGCGGCACCATACGAATAAACTTACCCCACCGGAGCGCACCTGCCACAAATTGCAGAATGCCCATCAGAACAACCGTGGCAAATAAATACTCAACACCATGCTGTGAGACCAGCGATATCATGACCACTGCAAGAGCACCTGTCGCACCAGAAATCATACCTGGACGACCGCCAATTATTGCTGTCACCAGACCAACAATAAACGCAGCATAAAGCCCAACAAGCGGGTCAACGCCCGCCACAAACGCAAACGCAACAGCTTCTGGCACAAGCGCCAAAGCAACAGTAAGGCCAGCAAGAATATCTATTCTGACTTGCCCAAGGGTTAACGGGTGCGGTGGCTGGTTAACAGAAACACCTAATAGGAAATTCTGCAGTTTTGCGAATGCTGAAGACATTGAAATCATTTCTTTTTTAAAATTCTGAATAAGGGGAGCTATTACGGCGCCCTGTCATAACATGGATCACTTATTTAACCCACCAATTAGGGGGATACCGCGTTTGACGAAAAATAGCGAGCCTACAGCACACAAAATTTTGCCTCCTATTGCTCCCAAAAGGCGCAGTTATGGGTATTGAAGGTAGCGTATTTAGGGTATGCTTATCGCCACCCTATACTGCGATATTTCTGTTTGCCCTTTTGCAAAAGGAGTTTTGTTATGATGCTTCGTTTCTTTGCGTTTATTGTTATAAGCTTAGCGATAATGCCAGCTATGGCAGCGACAACAACATCACAAGCGCTGGCACATAAACAAGCCGGCACGCCCGTAACAGCAGATAACTGGATGATATCAGCCGCTAATCCTCTGGCTGTTGAGGCAGGCGCTCACATCTTGCGCAATGGTGGCACAGCAGCCGATGCGATGGTTGCCGTCCAGTCTGTTCTTGGGCTTGTTGAGCCGCAAAGCTCTGGGCTTGGGGGCGGGGCATTTCTTGTCTGGTATGACGGCAAGACTGGCTCAATAACGACGCTTGATGGCCGCGAGACAGCCCCGATGGCTGTAACACCGCAGCTATTTCAGGATAAGACAGGAGCACCGCTAAAATTCTTCGATGCTGTTGTTGGCGGATTATCTGTTGGCACGCCCGGCACGCCCGCCCTTCTGCAAGCAGCGCATGAGCGATGGGGGCGTAGCCCTTGGTCATCACTATTTGACGATGCTATTAGCCTTGCCTCAGACGGGTTTGATGTATCTGCGCGCCTTGCAAGCCTCATCGCTGGCGATAAGGACCGTCTTGCACGATATCAACCGACAGCTGACTATTTTCTGCCCAGTGGCATCCCGTTGCAAGCAGGTGACAGACTGAAAAACCCAGCTTATGCCAAAACACTTCACACACTGGCAATGACAGGGGTGTCAAGCTTCTATCGCGGGGCAATCGCTGCGGATATCGTTGATACCGCGCGTTCGCCAGACACAAACCCCGGCTTGCTATCGGCTCAGGATCTTAGCATTTATCGTATTAAGGAACGGCCTGCTATCTGCACATCTTATCGGGGTTATGATGTCTGCGGCATGGGCCCGCCCTCATCAGGAGGGCTGACTGTTGGCCAGATACTCGGCCTGCTGGAGCCATTTGATCTTGCCGCATTAGGGCCGCAATCAGCCGATGCATGGCGGCTTATCGGCGATGCATCACGCTTAGCCTTTGCCGATAGAGGCCGTTATATGGCGGATAGCGATTATGTGCCTGTGCCAACACGCGGACTTTTGGATTCTGACTATCTTGCTGAACGCTCGGCCCTGTTAGACGGCAGCATGGCCCTGAACGACGTTGACCCCGGCAACCCGCCCTTTGATACAGCCCTTAACTGGTCAGATGATGAGAGCAACGCGTTGCCCTCAACATCTCATATTTCAATCATTGACCCGTTTGGCAATGCGCTATCGATGACGACAACAATCGAAAACGCGTTTGGCTCGCGGCTGATGACACAAAGCGGCTTCCTGCTGAATAACGAGCTGACTGACTTCTCATTTAGATCACACCGCAATGGCATACCGATTGCCAACCGTGTTGAGCCGGGCAAACGTCCCCGCTCCTCTATGGCGCCCACTATTGTGCTAAAAGATGGCTCAGTCATGCTGGTTGCCGGCTCGCCAGGCGGCAGCCGCATTATCGGCTATGTTGCAAAAACAATTATCGGCGTCCTTGATTGGGGATTAGATGCACAGCAATCGGTTGACTTACCCCACCTTGTTAATCGCTTTGGCGTCTATGATTTAGAGGCAGGCACCAGCGCTTCAGATCTTTCAGCTTCGCTTACTGCATTAGGCTATAAGGTAAAAGTAAGGGGGCTTAATTCTGGGCTTCATATTATTGTAAAACAAGACGGCACATATTTTGGCGGCGCAGATAATAGGCGCGAGGGCATCGCTCTTGGCGAGTAGGCTTGCTGGACCCGGCCATATGACACGTTAACCTCAGCCACGCCAAGAAGCAGCATCACTATTTGCACTTAATTCACACCTGCCTGCTGTTTCAGTTTGACAAGACCTTGCGAACAGGGCAACAACCCAGCCTTATGCTTAACATTCACAACATATCTTTCCGCATCGATGGCAAACCTCTGTTTGAAGGGGCATCTGCGTCTATCCCTACTGGTCACAAGGTCGGGATTGTCGGCCGTAATGGCACAGGCAAAACTTCTCTTTTCAAATTAATCAAAGGAGAGTGGCAGCTTGATGGCGGCAAGATAGAGGTGCCAGCCCATTTCCGTATTGGCGGGGTTGAACAAGAGGCGCCAGCAAGTGATTTGTCGCTGGTAGAAACGGTCTTGCTCGCTGATGAAGAGCGCACTGCCCTGCTGGCAGAAGCAGATACCGCAACCGAGCCAGAGCGTATTGCTGATATCTATCAGCGGCTGGCTGATATCGAATCCCATTCTGCTGAGGCACGCGCCTCAACTATTCTCTCAGGCCTTGGGTTTGATGCAGAAGCACAGAGCCGCCCCTGTCATGAATTTTCAGGCGGCTGGCGGATGCGCGTTGCCTTAGGCGCTGTTCTGTTCTCACAGCCTGATTTGCTATTGCTGGATGAGCCAACAAACTATCTTGATCTTGAAGGCGCTGTCTGGCTTGAACAGTTTTTGGCAAAATACCGTAATACCTCGCTCATCATATCGCATGATAAGGAACTGCTGAACCGTTCTGTTACCGGCATCTTGCATCTGCGCGACCAGCAACTGGCCTATTATACCGGTAGTTACGACCAGTTTGATGCAGAACGGCGCGCAAAGCTTGAACAGCAACTCTCAATGAAGCGCAAGCAGGATAACCAGCGCGCCCATATTCAGAGTTTTGTGGATAGATTCAGAGCCAAGGCATCAAAAGCCCGGCAAGCCCAGTCACGCCTAAAACAGCTTGAAAAAATGCAGCCTATTGCAGCACTTTCCGAAAATGCTGTACCAGAATTTCATTTCCCAACTCCAACTGAATTAAGACCACCCCTTATCACGATAGATAAAGGACAGGTTGGCTATGATGGCAAAGCTATTCTCTCACGGCTTGATTTGCGGCTTGACAGTGATGATCGCATTGCCCTGCTAGGGGCCAATGGCGAGGGCAAATCAACACTCTCCAAACTGCTTGCTGATAGACTGCCTTTAATGGAAGGCGCGCAATTTAAATCCGGGAAATTAAGGGTCGGGTTTTTTGCCCAGCACCAGCTAGATGAACTGGATGAAGAGGAAAGCGCCTTCACTCATCTGATGCGGCTACGCCCGGATGAATCAGAAAGTAAAGTCCGCGCCCGTCTTGGCGGTGCAGGATTCGGCGCTGACATTGTTGATATGCCGGCAAAACGGCTTTCTGGCGGACAGAAAGCACGGCTGTTAATGCTGATAGCCACAATGGATGCGCCGCATATTCTCATTCTTGATGAGCCAACAAACCACCTTGATATTGAAAGCCGTGAGGCGCTTGTCATGGCGTTAAATGAATATTCAGGCGCGGTCATCCTTGTCAGCCATGATACCCACCTTGTGGAGACAGTTGCCGACCGGCTATGGCTTGTCAAAGATGGCAGGGTAACTGATTTTGATGATGATATGGATGCCTATAAAAAACTCATCCTTTCCAACCGGAACAAAAAAGGTGAGCGCAAGAAAGATAAGGGACAGAAGAAAACAGCCCCGCAACCTGAACAGGATAATGCGGCTGCCCCTCCTAAAAAGGTCAATCTTGTGCATGTTCAGAAATCAGCACAGAAGCTAGAATTAGAGCTGAAAAAAGCCGGCTTACAAAAAGACCAGATCGAAGCGATTATGGCCGAGCCTGATTTTTATGCCAAAAGTACAGGCGATCAGATTGCCGAAAAAACCAACGCTCTTGCTGATATTACCAAAACCATCCAGCAGATCGAAGAAGAATGGCTCTCGCTACAGACCCTTATAGAAGCCAACTCCTAGCCTACTATTATGGCTGCCAAGGCTAGAGCGTCTGGCCTAGTGCCTGCTTTACCCGGTTTTTGATATAGACCCCGTCACGCGATGGCAGGACACGGTCAATTTCGCCTGAATCAATCGCGATAGCTGCACAATTCACGGAATCTTTTGCCTGAATCCTGCGACGCAAATCAGCAACAGCATCCATGCTCGTAATGCGCGATACCCAGTCAAAGCCAACGCTTTGCGCCACCATCTCCAGCTTTACCCCTCTGCCAGAATGGCTAAGCTGCATGCCCGTTTCGCCATAATAGCCATTATCAAGAATAGCAATAGTCAGGTTTTTTGGCGCCTGAACAGCAATTGTTGCAAAGCTCCCCATCCCCATAAGCATTTCACCATCACCGGTAACAACCAGCACACTTCTGTCAGGATTGGTGCGCGCCAGCCCAAGCCCGATCATAGCAGCCCCGCCCATAGCACCCCATAAATAATAATTTAGGTCATGGTCCCCAGCAGCCATAAGATCATAGGTCGGTGAGCCTAGCCCCGACACTACCAGCATATCACCTCTGTCTTGAACAAGGGCGGCCACAACGTCTCTGCGATGTAAAAGAGGTGTTTGCATATTACTTATTCCATTCCTTCTCACCGATAAGCCTTTGACCTAATAGCACTGCACAGGCATGGTCGCCCTCAAAGGCCATTTTTGCGGCACCGCGCACAAGCTCTGCAACATCGTCAGCTTTATCCGCCCGCCACGTCATCACACCCATTAGCTTTAAGGCCTGTTCGGTTGCCTGCCCCATCGGATTCTGCCACTGGTTGAATTCAGCATAATCCCCACGCATGGTAATCAGCATCAACAGCGGAAAGCGCGCATTCACCTGCAATGACAGCATATTAATGCAATTTCCAACGCCGCTTGATTGCATCAACAAGACGCCACGCTCGCCCCCAAGACTTGCGCCGGCAAGATAGGGGATACCCTCTTCTTCTGTCGTAAGCACCACAGATGAAACATCATTATCAGCTTCAAACATCTTTATCGTTCCGGAATGACCAGCATCAGGCACATAGGCCATATGCCGCACATCACATGATTTCAGCACATGATAAATATCAGCATTCCAATCACCTGGCTGGGCCGCGGTGTTCTCAGATTTCGGCATTGGTATATTATCCCTGCAACTCTTCACGCACCATAAAAGGGGCTACAAATAAGCCTACATATTTTCACAGCAATGACAAAGAATAAAGAATAGGGGGGAATAAAGAATAGGGGGGCATAAAAAATAATGACAAATAACAGTCTTCATCACATCGCACGGGAGGGGGCATTGCACATGGCGCTGTCATGTGATGAGATGGAAATTACAATGCTAAAGGTAGATAAAAGAGGGCCGTCATGACCATTATTTCAAAAGTAGAGCTACACCAATTTTACTTTGAGGCAGAAAATCTTGCGCCCTCTGCCCAAGGCAGTTCCATTGGCGGGCTTTATTATGAAAAAGGCGCAAAAACCCCGATTACAAAATATGCCATTCGGATAACAACCGATGATGGCTGTCAGGGATCTTATGTAGTGAACTGGGGCGCCTCTGCTGCTGTGTTTGGTCAGATGCAAATGCTGGCACCCATGCTAGTGGGCCGGCATGCAGAAGAACGCGTTGGCATTTATGATGATCTGAAACGCGAGATACGACAATTTGACCATATGGGTCATGGACCGCTGGATATAGCGCTGTGGGACTGGCAGGGGCGCGCTCTGGGCTGCTCTATCTCAACCCTGCTTGGCGGGTACCGGAAACAGATGCCGGCTTATGCTAGCACCTATCACGGCGATAGAAACGGCGGGCTGGATTGCAAAGAAGCGTTTGCTGATTTTGCTATCGCCTGTGCTGAGATGGGCTACAAGGCCTTCAAAATCCATGGCTGGCACGAAGGCAATGCCAAAGAAGAAGCTGAGCTTGTCTTGCATGTCCGCAAAATGGTGGGTGATGATATGACGTTGATGCTTGATCCGGCATGTCAGCTTCGCACTTTTGCTGATGCGCTTTATGTTGGCCGCGCTTGTGATGAGGCAAATTATTTCTGGTTTGAAGACCCTTACCGCGATTCAGGGGTTTCAGCTTTTTCTCATAAAAAACTGCGGGAGATGCTGAAAACGCCCTTACTGCAAACCGAACATATCAGAGGCGTTGAGCCAAAGGCTGATTTCTTGATAGCCGGCGGCACCGACTTTCTGCGGTCTGACCCGGAATATGATATGGGCCTGACAGGATGTCTTAAAATTCATAATATGGCTGAAAGTTTTGGGATAGATTGTGAAGTTCATGCCAGTGGGCCGGCGCACCGTCACCTGATGGCTGCCTCTCGTAATTCTAATTTTTATGAAGTCGCTCTGGTTGGGCCGGACTGCCCGAATGCGATAGCCCCTGTCTATCAATGTGGCTATTCCGATCAGCTTGACTGCATTGATGCAGACGGCATGGTCTCTGCCCCTACTGGCCCCGGCCTTGGGGTCGATTATGACTGGGACTTCATCACAGCGCATCAGACAGGCCATCTTGTCTATGGCGCGTAACGGTTAGCTTTCGGTCTGTTGCCAGCCTTGTATCACCGTCGTAAATCGCTCAAAATACTCAGTTAATTTCTGCTTCCCAATCCCATTGATACTCGCAAAATCATCTTTTGTGACAGGCTGTCTTAGCGCCATCTCCTTCAAGGTGGAATCCGAGAAAATCACATATGCAGGCACATCTTTTTCTTGGGCAATATTTAAGCGTGCCGCTTTCAGCGCCTTAAAGAGTGAGGCGTTATACCCCTTAAAACGACTGCTATCGCTGGCTTTTTTAGGCGCTGGCGCGGTATCGGTTTCAGTATCTAACCGGCCATAAAACAGCTCAGTTCCGGCTACTATAGCAGCCGCTTTTCGGGTGAGTTGAATAGCACCATATTTTTCTAAATTGACCTTTAGAATGCCTGATGAGACGAGTTGGCGAACCAGCATTTGAAAAAAAGATTTGGCGTGCGATTTTCCGGCGCCGAATGCCATTAGATTATGATGTTTCTTTTCAAGGATTTTTGCTGTTTCAGCGCCTCTTACAAGATCGATGATGTGGCTTGCCCCAAAAAATTGGCCTGTTTGTTCCACAGCCTCTAGCACCATCCGAGCCTGAGCTGAATAATCCTCTACAATTGGTGGATTTATGCAATTATCACAATTTCCACACGGCTCACTTTCCTCATCGAAATAAGATAGTAAGGCAGCTTTCCTGCACTTTACCGTCTCGCAATAACCGATAAGAGCTTCCAGCCTTCTATATTCCAATAGCTTGAACTGCTCATTTCCATCGCCCTCAAAAATCATGCGCTGCCGTTTAATCAGGTCGGATAATCCATAGAAAAGCACTGTATCGGACGGCATGCCATCACGCCCTGCCCGGCCAATTTCCTGATAGAATGCTTCGACACTTGCCGGCAGGCTGGCATGGACCACAAACCGGATATCGGGCTTATCAATGCCCATCCCGAACGCAATCGTTGCCACCATGACGATATTATCCTCTGACATGAACCGCTTCTGGGCAGCGTTTCTGAACTCCATCGATTTGCCGGCATGGTATGCAAGAGCGTTTACGCCCTGCTCACTCAAAGAGGCGGCGATATCATCTGTTTCCTTGCGGGAAAGACAGTAGATAATACCGCTCTCACCGGCTCGTTTGGTAACATATGATAACAAGCTTCCTTTCAGATCTTTTTTGGCATTTACCGCCAGTGATAGATTAGGCCTATCAAACCCTTTAACAATAATACGCGCATGGCCTTTGGTAAGTTTTTCGCTAATATCTATGCGTGTGGCATGGTCTGCGGTTGCGGTAAACGCGCCAATAATGACATGCGGAAAAAGATCTTTCAGACGCGAGAGCGCTTCATAGTCCGGCCTGAATCCAGCACCCCATTTTGAAATACAATGGGCTTCATCAATAACAAACATGCCAATTTTCTGAGCTTGCAAGGCAGCCAACATACGCTCCTGCATAAGTCTTTCAGGGCTCAGATACAGAATTTTAGCCCCGCCGCCAACAAAGCTCCGCCATGAGGTCGCATTATCCTGATAGCTCCTGCCAGAGTGAATAAGCTCAACATCAACGCCTAGCCCCTTCAGGGCAGCCGTTTGGTCATTCATCAACGCAACAAGGGGTGAGACAATAATCGTCTGAAAATTATGGAGCAGTGCAGGAAGCTGAAAACACAGCGATTTTCCAGCGCCTGTCGGCATAATGCTGACAACATCCTGACCATCCAGCAAATGGTCAATGATCTCCAATTGGCCAGACCGAAAGGCATCATATCCAAACACCTGCTTTAGGTTATTTCTCAGGTGTTCTTCTCTATTTTCGATCATCGGTAACGAATATCACTAAGCCTGATAGCACGCAATTACCACATGACATTATCTCACAGAAAATGGCGATAATGTATGGCTATTTTACGTCAAAAAAAACCCCCGACCACTGAAGGTCGAGGGCTAATCTACCACTCATTTAATATTATTAAATCGTGGCAGGAGCGGAGGGACTCGAACCCACAGCCCCCGGTTTTGGAGACCGGTGCTCTACCAATTGAGCTACACTCCTAAAAAGGTGCCGCTGTTATACCACAAAACGCTATGAAATGATACAGAGACAAAAAAACAGCGGCTTGTTTGAGCCGCTGTCTTAAAACTTATTTACTCGACGATGGAAGCGACGACACCGGCGCCCACTGTGCGGCCACCTTCGCGGATGGCAAAGCGTAGGCCT
>ENA-OQVM01000767-OQVM01000767.1-marine-metagenome-genome-assembly--contig:-NODE-767-length-46875-cov-15.242318_pt1 | contig 46875 bp, 40 predicted proteins | sample MGYA00237776_ERZ505498 | MGnify/ENA primary metagenome ERZ505498 (study PRJEB26159, sample SAMN06265151) | marine metagenome | isolation source: Helgoland LTER site | place: Germany:Helgoland, sampling...
GCCTTTGTCGGCCAAGGTTCCGGAAAATTTGATCTGAAGAAGTTGGCGGATGACGGGTCTTTTATCAAAATCGGTTTTAGCCTCGCGCGGATGCAGAAAGCCGACTTTGAGGCGGCGAAACCGCTACAGCTTAAGGTGGTTCGAGCAAGCCCCGGCACCACGATGGCGAGCCTTGCAGCCCAGTCGGATCTACCGAATTATCCCGAAGACGAACTGCGAGTCATTAATGGCTTGTACCCCCAGGGCGAGCCTGAACCAGGGCAGCTGATCAAGATCATTGATTAACGAAACAGGGTGATCAGAGCCGCGTGTGAGGCGAGCTGTTGCGCCTCGGTAATGCCTTTGATGCGGCCCCGGGCAATCAAATAGTTAACCCCTAGGTCCTCGGAATATCGCGCTAGCGTGTCTTGAACAAAGGTTGCCGCGCCAACGATAAAAGCGGGTTGATCGGGCTGGTCGGGTTGATCTTGAGCGGCTGCGCGACGGCTCTCTTGCCCCAATTGTTCCCTAACAGCCGTCGCCAGTGCGGCATCTTCGGTAATAAAAATCGTTCGCATAACGGGCACGACGTCGGGCTGCGCTTGATCTGCCGCTTTGAGGGCGGCCCGATATTGCGCAAAGTTTTGGGAAAGTTCACTGAAGGTTTCCATGGGCGAGGCGAGGTAAGGGCAGCCAAATGCCGCGGCTTGCTTGAGCGCCAGTGGCCCGAAGGCTGCGATCCAGAGCCTGGGATGCGGGCTTTGGTAAGGCCTTGGGGAGAGGTACAGCCCACGATCATCTTTGTGATGAATCGCCTCCCCAGACCAAATCGTCAGCATGCGCGTTAAGGATTGCTTGAATAACGCGCGTTTTTCGCGGGGATCTACCCCGAAGACGTCGAACAAGTCTTCGCTGAACCCGCGTCCGAGGCCCAGAATGAGTCGGCCTTGGGCAATCTGGTCCAGCATGGCGACCTCTTCTGCGACACTCACCGGATGCCGGATGGGCAAAACCAGGGACGTGGTGCCGAGGTCAATGGTACTGGTTCGAGCCGCGGCAGCCGCCAGTAAAATCAGCGGCGCGCTCAGCGCAGCGGGGCCTGCAAAATGATTTTCGGGCAACCAAAAGCCCTCAAAGCCCATGGCTTCGGCCTTTGCAGCTTGATCGGGGATTCGTTGTAGGGCCTCAACACTGCTGAGATCCCAGGCGGTGACAGCAAGTTTCACGTAACGCTCAAGTTATCGATTGATCGATACTCTAACGCGGGGGTGTCATGAAAACCACCGCAGGCTGTGGCAGAATGTCGGCTCGATGATAATGAGTGTCCTGTATGAATCCCCTTACTCCTGTTTTAGTTGGCGTTAGTCAAATCCTTGAGCGCGGCTTTGATCCTGATGCGGTGAGAGAGCCCATTGATTTGATGCTCACGGCGGCGAAAGCGGCTGCGGTTGACAGTCAGTCCTCCGATATAATATCGGCCATCGATAGTGTTCGAGTGGTCCGGGGCATTTGGCGTTATAAGCAGCCCGCGGGGTATCTTGCCCAGGCCTTAGGTCTTGATAAGCCAGAACTGGTTGGTACGCCCTTTGGTGGTAACTCGGTGCAGGCCTTGGTGAGTCAAACGGCACTGGATATTTTAGCCGGCGAGATCGAGGTGGCCCTGGTCGTGGGCGCCGAGGTTGGCAACACCCAAGCCAAGCTTGCCAAGCTGGGTCAGACGATGACCTATCGCGAGACGGAAGGCCCCTACGACAAAATGCTCGGTGAAGAAGTGCCGATGTCCTGTGAGGCGGAGAAGGCGCGCGGTGTCGCGCAGCCGATACAGATGTACCCGATGTTTGAAAATGCCATTCGCCATGCTCGTGGGGAGTCCATTGCAGACCATCGCGATCGAATTGCCAAATTATGGAGTGGTTTCAGTGCGGTTGCGGCTCAGAACCCCACCGCTTGGATTCAAAAAGAGGTCTCCCCGGAGGAGATCAAAACCGCGTCCGCCAGCAATCGTATGGTGAGCTTCCCGTATCCAAAACTGATGAACTCGAACAGCGCAGTGGATATGGGTGCGGCGTTACTGATGACCAGCGTTGAAAAAGCGCGGGCGCTGGGTATTCCAGAAAGCCAGTGGGTTTACCCCTGGTCGGGTGCAAATGCCCATGATACCTATGCGGTTTCGAATCGCGCGAATCTGCATTCGTCGCCAGCGATCCGGCACGCCGGCAACAAAGCCCTTTTGCTCGCAGGGGTGACGGTTGCGCAACTGGACCGCGTTGATGTTTACAGCTGCTTTCCATCAGCCGTGCAGGTCGCTGTCGCCGAGTTGGGGCTGGATGACACCAAACCGCTGACGATTACGGGTGGTTTGACCTTCGGTGGTGGGCCTTTAAATAATTACGTCATGCACAGTATTGCGAAGATGGTTGAGCTCAGCCGGTTGCATCCGAGCGAAATCGGTCTGATTACCGCCAATGGTGGTTACCTTACCAAGCATGCCTTTGGGGTCTATAGCGCAACTGCGCCAGCGCAAGATTTTCAGTTTGCAGATGTGCAGGACGCGGTGGATGCCGAGCCAACCCGCACGGTTCTGCAGGACTACGACGGGCCTGCAACGGTTGAGTCTTATACCGTGATGTATGGCCCTGAAGGGCCAAAGGCGGGGCACCTCGTGTGCTTAACGCCAGCAGGTGAACGGGTTTGGGCGAACGTCGAAGATCCAGCAGAATGGGTCGCCATGACCGAATCCGAAACCTGCGGTCGGGCGGTGATGGTGGATGGCTCGGGCGCGGCGAGGTTTGTCTGAGATGAACCCTTTTCTTGCGCGCATGGGATATGGTCCGGATGACCGCGTCTTAATTCTGCATATCGATGATATGGGCTTTTGTCACGCGGCGAATGCAGCAAGCCTTGCGTGCCTAACAGAAGGGTCCGCGACCTGCGCATCGATTTTGGTGAACGGGCCTTGGTTTCAAGAGGCTGTTCAGATGGCCAAAGCGAACCCGCAGCTGGATTTGGGCGTGCATTTAACGCTCACGGCAGAGTATCCAACCTACCGCTGGCCTGCGCTCAGCAGTCGGGATCCAGAAACCGGCTTGCTTGATGCCGACGGCTACTTATGGGCGACCCGAGAAGATGCGGTGCGCAAGGTATCTGTTGCCGCCGCAGAAGGCGAGATGCGGGCCCAAATCGATGGCGCGTTGGCGGCTGGAATCGACGTGACGCACATTGATACCCATATGGGGTCTGTGGTGCATCCAAAGTTTTTAGGCAGTTATCTGCGGCTTGCTCACGAATACGGTGTGCCTGCCTTTTTGCCGAGAATTACCCGGGATCGACTCCAAGCGTTGGGCGAGGGGGATATGGCGGATGAGTTCCTGCAGGTTTTGGCGATGATTGATACGGATCAAGTGCCCACCCTTGATGACATCATCATCGAAACGCTCGTACCAAAGACTTCAAAGCATGATTTTTATCGCGATCTGATTAAAGGCGTGCAACCGGGGCTCACCCACCTACTGTTTCATCCGGCGGTTGCGGGCGCGGAACTCGAAGCCATAGCCGATACCCATGCCTCTCGTCATGCCGACTATGAGGCTTTCTTGGATCGATCTTTACGCGATTTTGCCGAAAGTTTGGGCATTCATTTGGTGGGTTATCGGGACCTTAAAGCCCATTTGATCGCTTGATGATCCTGAACAGCGGGCGTGCTGATGCGCAACCCTGATGAAGTGGACGCGGCCGCAACGCAGCGATTGAGCTGGTCAGAACGCGCATTAACGCGCGCTGAGATCCTGCACGCCCTGGGCAAGGGGCAATCGGGTGATGAACTCGTGAATCCGCATTTCGAGTCGGCTGTGCCCAGTGACGTTAAAGCCCGGGCGGGTCGTTCATCGGTTGCCATTGTGATATTAGATGAAGCTCAGCCCACAATTGTGCTGACCAAGCGCAGCGCTAAGATCCGCTTTGGCGGACAATTTTGTTTTCCAGGCGGACGAGAAGCGCCGGAAGATGATGGCTTAAAACAAACCGCGCTGCGGGAAACCTTTGAGGAAATCAATGTGCTGCCCAGCGCGCTGACCTACATCGGCTGCCTGGGAACCTATTTCACTCACGCCGGCTATCTGATCGAGCCCAATGTTTTCATGGCGGATGCTGACGTATCCTATCGGCCGGATCCTGATGAGGTTGCAGAGATCGTTTTGGTGCCTTTGTCTGCGTTGCAAAACAAGGCCAACTATCACTTGGTAACGCGAGGGGGTGGACGCGCCAATTTCAATTTTCGGTGGTCGCATATTCAGGTTGGCGGCCCAACCGTGTCACTGATGATTCATTTGATGCACAGCCTTAGTGGTGTGTTGAATCCTCATGATCGCAATTCGTGGCGCGACAAATTTTAAAGTTACGCAGGTGCGCCGCCGCTAAAATAAGACCGGCAACAATGGTCACGCCGCGCTCGGCGGTGGGGGTTAAAACGCTGTGCCCAACCAGACCGGCAAACAGTAACAGGCTGAGTCCGGTGCCGCCCAGCAGTAGGATGAGAAGGTCTTTGTGCTGGCGACAACCAATACCAAGCGCAATCAGGCTCACTGGCAGAATGAACCACAATAAAACCAGGTGAAAGGTTTGCTCATCTAAAAGCCCGGTTTGGGTGATGGGCGCGATTGTCAGCAGTACTGGCAGCGCCAAACAATGCAATAGGCAGGTTGCCGAAAGGAAGACACCAATTCGGTCAAGGTAGGGCATTGCAGCGCTGAAGGATCGTTGTTTCATAAGCGCGCTGTTATACCATAAAAAGCCAGAACCTCAACCTTCTCGCCCAAAATTATTGCCCGCAAAGTCATAGTCATTGATCGAAGCCACCGCTATTTTCTATTTTTACGAAATTGATGCTAAGCAGTAGTTTTGCCGCGCTGCCTGCCGCGGCGACGGTTGTCGTGGCCTCGGGCGCAAAGTGGCCCATCTCGACGCCCCACCACACCCCACACCTTGGCGGGTGGGGATATTTTTTACGGCCCAGATCCGCGCTGGCTGCGATCTACTGAGTGTCCCTTCGCGCACTGTCAGCGGCTAAGGGCTTTGCCGCTTGTAAGTCGACAGCAATGCCGGTCATAAACGATTGATTGCTGAAAGGCTCGAAGCTACCGGGCCCAGAGGGGAGTAGCACGTTGGCGTTGGTCCCGGCGTGTTTTGCCGCAGTTTTCATGCGCTGGCCTTGGTTCCCCCAGCCATGGGTCATGGCAACAACGCCCGGCCGAAGCGTCTCATCAAACGCGATGCGGGTGGTGAGGGCGCCAAATTCGTTGAACAATTTGACCGTGCTGCCATCTTGAAGCTGACGAGACTGCGCGTCACTCGGATGAATGTACAAGGGGTTATCCAAATGCTTGGGTCGTTTTAATTGTTCGACGTTATGGAACCAACTGTTGAGCATGTAGTTCGTTCGGCGGCTAATGAGCTTGAGTTGACCGGTGGCCTCCGCGCTTAAGCTTTTGAATATAGCCTCGCATCGATCGCGCGCCGCCGCCATGGTTTCGGGGCAACAATCCACCAGGCCCGTATCGGTTTGAATCACGGACTCAAATAAGCTTTCTGGCGCGGTGGTCTCTAGTACTTTGACGGGCATTAAAGCGGCCGATAACGCGCTGATACTGGTGTCTGAGGCGCCCAGCATATGATCCAAGCGGGCAAAGGGATCCGGTAACTCGGTATCGTTTTCCGGCTCATTGAGATAAGCCTGCTCTAGGCGCGCCATGATTTCCCATTCTGGCTTGCGCTCAAAGCCCGGCGCAACGAGGGCCTCAGTAAACTGTACAAAGGGTTTGTGCTGCAGGCCGAGTCCAGCCAGGTTAATGTCCGCCCGCTCAAACATATCGGTCGCAGGGAGCGTGATGTCTGCAAAATCGCTGGTCGCACTTGGGTAGATGTCAATGACCACCAGAAACTCGAGTTGCTCAAGCGCCGCTTGCATGCGCGCACTATTGCCGATGGATAACAGCGGATTACCCGAAATGACAATCAGGCCCCGGATGGGATCGGGATCATCCAAGATCATGTCTGCCATCAGATTCCCCGGTAAGGATCCGCGCACCGTTCGGAGCTTGCCGAAGCTAGAGTCTTGGTAACGCGGTGGTTGCCCGCGGGTCGCGCCGGCTTTGGCGGCCGGGTAAAACCCATTGGCATAGCGATTACCGCCGGCTCGACCAAGATTTCCCGTGACCAAACTCAACATATAGATCAGCCAATAGGCGACTGCGCCTTGCCGGCCCATATTGACCCCCGTCGACATATAGATGGAGGCTTTATCGGCCGCCGCGAAATCGGATGCCAGGGTTCGAATCTCACCCGCGGTCAAGCCAACCACCGAGGCCACGCGTTCGGCGGGGTATTGGGCAACGAAGGCCTCGAGCGCGCCTAAGTTTTCGCCATGGGCGCGAGTCGCGGCCTGATCAATTAAGCCTTCCTGAAAGCAGTGGGCGAGCATGGCGCTCAGCAAATAGACATCTGAGTCCGGTTTGACCTGTCGTAATTCGCCTAACCCGGTGACCGATTCGTTCTGTCTGGGGTCTACAAAGATGAGCCGAGCCCCGCGCTTTTTTGCGGCCCGGAGTTCGGCGACGGGATCCGCGATGGAGACAAAACTCATATGCGAGACGCGTGGGTTCGCGCCCAATATGAGCATTAAGTCGGTCTGCTGAATATCCGGAACAGGATGGATGGTGCTGGAGCCAAAGACGGCTTCTGAGGCGGCAAACTTGTTCGCGCAGTCCTGGGTGCCGGAGCTGAAGTTTCGTCGGCTGCCGATCGCGCTGACAAAGGAACTGATCGCAGGGCCCGCCGTTGAGTTAAAGGCCAATGGATTGCCTGAGTAGATCCCAAGGGCGTTGTTGCCATAGCGCGCCTGCAGGCCGCGTAGTTGCTCACCGACGGTGGCCGCTGCCGCCTCCCAGGAAATCCGTTCGAAGGTGTCCCCATTCTTCCGTAATGGCCAGCGCAGACGGTCGGGGTCTTTATGAATGTCCAGAACGGCCAATCCTTTGTGGCAGGCAAAACCCTTGGTGACGGGGTGTTCCTTGTCGGGCAGGATCGATTTTATTTCGCCGTGCTCAAGGGTTGCGATGAGTCCGCAGCTGGGTTCGCAAACTCGGCAAAAGGTTCTTTTTGTTTCGGGCTGATCCATTGATGCGCTCGTCTCTTAGGTTGGCATCCTTTAGTAAAGCCTTTAGCATCTAGCAATTCAAGGCTTAAGGAATTCTCAATGTTTGAAGATCAAGTGGTGGTGGTAACCGGTGGCGCGGGGGTGTTGGGTCAAGCCGTGGTGCAACATTTCTTAGCACGTGGGGCTGTGGTGGTCTCGGTGGACTACAATCAAGCCTTGCTGGATGCCGCGTTTCCAAACCCTGGGCCGCACTGTCACCTGGCAGTTTGTGATTTGACAAGCCGCGACGATTGCGCGGCCTTATCCGAAGAATTACTTCAAACCCATGGTGCGGTGGATGTGTTGTGTAATATTGCGGGCGGCTTTCAAATGGGCGAGACCGTGTTTGAAACGCTTGATGAGACCTGGGATTTCTTATTTAACCTTAATACGAAGTCGATTATTTATATGACGCAAAAGATCGTGCCAGCAATGGTTGCAGCCGGCTGCGGCAAGGTGGTCAATGTGGGCGCCGTTGCGGCGACGCAAGGTCAGGCGCACATGGGGGCTTACCTGGCGTCGAAGTCGGCCACCATTCGGCTGACTGAAAGTCTTGCCGAAGAAGTCAAACAAGCGGGTGTGAATGTCAATTGTGTGCTGCCAGCGGTCATCGACACCCCAAGAAACAGATCGGATATGCCCGACGCGGACTTCGGTCAGTGGGTCGCGCCCGAGCACCTGGCCGCGGTCATTGGCTTTTTGGCCAGCGCTGAGGCGATCGCCGTGCACGGTGCGGCAGTCCCGGTTCGAGGGCTCGGCGGATGAGCGCGCCAATACAACCCTGGACGCGCGTTGCGACAAAAGTGCTCAACGATTTGCGAATCATGAAGGTTCAGGAGGTCACTGCGATTTCGCCTAAAACGGGCAATGCCCATGGGTTTTTCGTGTTGGATACGGTGGACTGGGTGAATGTCCTACCGATCACGGCGGATCAAGAGGTGGTTTTTGTCCGTCAGTATCGTCACGGAAGCGACGCCATATCGCTTGAGATTCCAGGCGGCATGGTTGACCCCGGTGAAGCGCCGATCGTTTCAGCGGCCCGAGAATGCCTCGAGGAATCCGGTTTCCGGGCCAGTCATTTAACGTCTTTGGGGGTGCTGAATCCGAATCCAGCGGTATTTAATAATCAATTACACACGTTTGTCGCTGAGAACGTGGTGATTGAAGGGGATATTCAGAATACGGCCACTGAGCAAACCGAGGTCGTGTTGGTGCCGAGGGCGGAACTCACAAGCTATCTACTGGATGGTCGGATTGATCATGCGCTCGTCGCAGCAACGCTTTGGCGTTACCTGTACCTAAACCAAAGCTAAGAAAGTCGGCGGGTTGCGATCGGAAAAGCCTGATCAATCAAGGATTGTCGCTGACGAAAGAAATCCGCGGCAGCAGGGTCGGGTTGTCTTGAAGCCTCCCACGCGGCAAAATTTTTGTACCAGGTAATCAATAGCGCGGTCTCTTGAAGGGCCGGCGTCGATTGCCGAAATAACGCTTTAACCTCAGTATCAAAATCACCCTCGAAGGTTTCCCAGGCGCGCTCGGACAAGGCAATCAGCTGATCAACTTGGTTGCCTGGTAGGGTCCAAAAGCGGAAGACATAAAGGCCGGCTTGATCAAAAGATTGGGTTTGGGTCGGTCGAACGGTGGCGCTGAAGTGATGTGCCTGAACGACTTCAAAGCCTTGCATAAGGGTGTCAGAGGTCAAGGTCGCTTGCTTTGTTATCAGCAAGCACTCATCGCTGGCCAGCCCGAACAGTCCTGTGAAGATGCCGACTAGGGCGGCCCCCGTCGTGTTTGAATCAAACTGGGTTCTCAGGGTCTGCAGATCTTTGACGAGGCTGCCCGCGCCAAGATGCTTGAGTTGACTCACGTGGTAGTGGCTCATAAGGCACCCTGTCGATACAGGGCGTGAGCGGGGTTATTGACTGGCCACTTCAAAGGAAAGCTGCTCGAGGTCATTGGTAATAATCATCGCTTGAATATCTTTAATGTAATCTGCGCCGCGACTCGAGTAAGCCAGCAAGCCCTCGGCCAGCAAAACGCCCCGCAAGGGCGCGCCCAGTTCGCGCGTCGTTTGCCGTAAGTTTCTTAAGCTTTGGTAGGCGCGGTTGGTGTTGAGGTTGTGCAAATAAGCAACGACACTATCTCGCGTATGCTCGAAACGTTTGACCTCGTGGGAACGGCCTGCATCGCGTTGCCGGGGCTTGAGCCCACAACCGGCTTGATAGCACCACATCCCAAAATAATTATTCGCCTGGCGAGCAAACCGGGACGTGCCCCAGCCGCTCTCATTCGCCGCTTGCGCCAAAACCAAGGAGGCTGGCACCACATCAACGCGCTGTAGGACTTGCGCAATGAGCTTGTCGGTCGGACGGTTATGCTGCGCAGTGGGCAGTCGATACCGTTTGGCCAGGCGCAGAAGATCGGCCTGTTGCGCGCTGGATAAGGCTCGCCCCGTGGCATTGATCGCCTCCATCTGTAAAAGGCGTGCGCGTTCGGCCTCAATGGCGGCATTTGCGTCGAGAACAAAGGGCATCAAATAATCGAAAAAAGCGGATTTTTTTGTTTGCACATCTCGAATGGCCGCGAAGTCCGGACGGGCCGTGTCCAGCTCCGAATGCTTGGCCAAGGTTGCGCCGGCGAGCGTTGTTGCAGGCAGTAATATTAACCAGACGAGCAGAATCATTTGCATGTTTGAATGCCGATTTCTTAGTGGACGACCGATCTTATCCATTATTTCTTCATTATCAAGTCATTTTTTTTCATTATTTGGTTGATTTTTGAGGCATTCTGACCTGGGTTCAGGCTGGTAGCATTTACAAATTCGTGTCGAGTCGGTTGAATGGGGTGAGGTTTAGGCAGGGGTTCACGATGGCGGCGAGACAGAAAGTTCTGGTGTTGTACTTGGCGACGTCGGCGTTGGATACGCCAGTTGTTGGATGGGCGCAGTACGATGGCTTTGGTGACAGCAAGCCAATGACCGGGGATGAGGATGTGCCGCCCTACAAGACTGGGGTCGATGCCCTCCTCGATGGTTGGCGGTTGATTCAAGCGAGTCCCTTGGTCAGCCACGTCTCGGGTGAGGAATTTCGGACAGATTATTTAAAGTACGAATTTTTTTTCGAGCAGTGGTACTCGATTGAGCCCAAGCTGTGATGACCAGTTATCAATGCCTGCAGGGCAATGAATTGGATAACGTGCTGTGCGCGTGTCGTGAGCCGCCCGTAACGGGTCTGTTAGCGGGGCCTTGCACGGCCTGCCGAATGCGCTGGCCTTTAAAGGGATGTCTAAAGGGATGTCGCGCGTCGACTGCGCGGTGGGGGTGTCAATGGGTCATGAGTTAGGTTTGACAACGCTGCAAATGGCGGAATTTGTGGCGCGAGGCGTATTGGCCTTCGAAGGCGTGGTGCCCGAGGCGTTGAATGCGCGGTTTCTAGAGCAGCTGCGCGCACCGGCCGGCGATGCAGAAAGAACGCTCAGTCAGGCGTATAGTCGGTTAATTCACAACCCCAGCATTCCGAAAATCTCCCCCGGCACCAGCCTGCCAGATTGTTTTCAATCGGGGAACTGCCTGCATGATATTTTCGCCTTACCGGTGGTTAAAGGCATGATCCGAAGCTTGGTGGGGGATGCCCCGATTTTTGATCATCACTTTCTGCATTTAACGTTAGGGGCAGGGACTGAGATGCAGCGAACGTCCAAGGCTGTCTCGCAACACAATCATCAAGATTCAACCATTGATCCAAGACAAGCATTCGACATCCAGCTATTTTACTTTCCCCAGGCGGTCACGCGTGCAATGGGGGGGACACGCTACATTCCGGGTTCTCATTTGCGGCGGGTCAGCGAGGCTGCCATCGCGCGCTATCAAAACATCGTGGGTCAAGAGCACGTCGTTTGCCCAGCAGGTAGTCTGTATGTGTTTCACATGGGGCTTTGGCACGGCGCTGGGCGCAATCAATCCACTGAGGACCGCTACTTATACAAGATTCGGCTGGGACCTAATGCGCCTCAGGTGCGGCTTTGGAATGACTCGGATCTTGTGACCCAACCAGATTCGCCGAGGCCTATTTTTTGGACAGATCCGAATCATAAAGATCCCGTTGCCAACCAACTGATGGCGCTTGAACCCTGGTTCGAGGCGGACACCGGCCGGTTAGAGCTCATTAACCGTTTGAAACTGTGGCGTTATATCACCGGGGATCCCAAGGCGGATGTCGATTACTGGTTAACGCGGGTTGAAAATGAATGGGGCTTGCCTTGATTAATGGGGCAAGGTTCTGAGGCGAACCCAGCCGGTTTCAATATGATCAACGGCCGCGTCATACCCCTGCTCACCCGGGAGTAATAAGGCACGGGTTTCGGGGTCGACGAGCACCTGATGGTAGTCTTGGATTTGATCCATCGCGGCCAGGACGGCGTCTGCGGTATCAAATGCCTGCAAGTTTTGAATCATCCTGAGGGTTGGGGTCATGATCGCCATGCTGCCCGCATCGAATCGACTTAAAATCTCTGTTGGGGTCAGCCATTCTGAATCGATGAGTTCACCTTGGTCATGAGACGCGTCTTGGTTGCTTGGGTGCTTTGCGAGAAAGAACCGAGCATCAAACCGCTTGGGTGAGCCGAGCGGTGTGATCCAGCGCGCAACCGGTTTGATCAGCGCCGCGTTGGGGATCAGTTGGTAGTCAGATAACAGCGTATTAAAGGAGAGCGTACCGGCATTGAGTTGGTCTCTGAGGTCTGCTTGCTGGGCTTGAGTGAGCGGTGCCGATGCTGGACCGCTTGGATCGGGGAGGGTCAGCAAAATACCCGCCTCTTCGAAGCATTCCCGAATCGCGGCAACATAATATGACCGATGATCCTCGGGGGTCTGCGCTGTGATGGGGCCTGGATAGTCGAGCTCGACTTCGCCTGAAACGGCCACCGTCACATCGGCCGGGTCCACAGCGCCACCCGGGAACACCCACATGCCACCGGCAAATAAGGTTTTAGCATGACGGCGCATCATCAAAATCTTTAATTCAGGCCGATCGGCGATCAGCAGAACGGTGGCAGCGGCACGGATCGGCACCATCGCTGGGTCGAAGTCAGTCATGGGTCGTCTTATCCTTTGCGTGATCAACGTGGGGTGACGCGCGGGTCAAGCGCGCAGTGGCACGAGGCCGGGCCGCGCAAATCAACCCCGGCGCCATCATTTGGACTTCTGCTTTGCGTTCGAGGTCTTCACGCGGGTTGATTTTTGCTTTGGGAAGAACGGCGCAAGGTATCGGCCGGTATCACTGTCGGGGCATTGGGCGACTGCCGCGGGGGTGCCTTGGGTCAGCACGTTACCACCCGTTGGGCCGCCGGCTGGTCCCAGATCAATGATCCAATCCGAAGTTCGGATCACATCTAGGTTGTGTTCAATCACCACCACAGAGTTGCCGGCATCGATTAAACGGTTTAGAACCCCCAATAATTTTCGAACATCGTCAAAGTGCAAGCCCGTCGTTGGCTCGTCCAGCAGATAAAATGTTTTGCCGGTGGCAATTTTGGACAGCTCCCGGGCTAATTTGATGCGTTGCGCCTCGCCGCCGGATAAGGTGGAGGAGGGCTGGCCGAGGGCAAGGTAATCAAGCCCAACGTCCACCAAAAGTTGCAATTGATTCACAATCTTTGGATGTTCTGAGAAATGCAGGACCGCCTCGGCAACGGTCAATCTCAGTACGTCAGCGATGGATTTTCCTTTGTATTGCACCTCGAGCGTTGCCACATTAAAGCGGCTGCCATCGCAGGCCTCGCACTTGACGTAAACATCGGATAAGAAGTGCATTTCAATTTTACGCACGCCGTCACCCTGACAGGATTCGCAGCGGCCGCCTTTGACGTTGAATGAAAATCGGCCCGGGGTATAGCCGCGGACGCGTGATTCGGGCAGTAGGGCGAAAAACTTTCGAATCTCATCAAATACCTTGATATAAGTCACCGGATTGCTGCGCGGTGTGCGGCCGATGGGTTTTTGGTCGATGGCCACGACCTTGTCGAGCTGATCTAGGCCAATGACGGCTTTGTGTTTGCCAATTTTTTGTTGGCTGCCGTGAAAGTGCCGCGCCATGGCGGGATACAAAATATCGTTCACCAACGTTGATTTGCCTGCCCCTGAAACGCCAGTTACGGCAACGAGCATCCCGAGTGGGAAGGCGACCGTTAAATCTTTCAAATTATTTTCTTTGGCGCCGGTCACCTGAACCTCACCTGACGGTGTTCGGGGTTCTGCCCGCAGTGGGATGCAGGCACGACCTGAGAGATAGTCGCCGGTTATGGAAGCGCGGTTTTTAAGTAAGGTCTTTGGGGTGCCGGCGTGGATCACGCTGCCGCCTTGGGTGCCCGCCCCGGGTCCAAAATCAATAACATAATCAGCCGCCCGAATGGTGTCTTCGTCGTGTTCAACCACAATGACGGTGTTGCCGATATCGCGCATTTTAAGGAGGGTGTTTAAGAGCCGCTCATTGTCTCGTTGATGCAGACCGATGCTGGGCTCATCGAGAATGTAGATGACCCCGGAAAGCTCTGAACCGACCTGGCTGGCCAAGCGAATCCTTTGGGATTCGCCGCCAGACAGAGAGGGGCCAAGCCGATTCAAGGATAGATAGGATAGGCCAACTGCATTCAAAAAGCCCAGGCGGCCTCGAATTTCTTTGAGTAATTCTACGGCGATTTCTGCATCAGAACCCTGCAGGGCGATGTGGTCGAAAAAGTCGAGGGACGCATCGATCGTCATGGCGGAGATATCGATGAGGGTTCGACTCGCAACCGTTACCGCCGCCGACTCTTTGCGAAGCCGCTCGCCCTCGCAGACGTCGCAAGGGGTGTTGGCCAAGAACTGGGCATACCAGCGTTTCATGCCCTCAGACTTGGTGTTCCTAAAACGTCGCATCAGGCGATTGAGCAGCCCTTCGTAACGTGAGTTGGTTGTGCCGTGGGAACCCCAGTTGATTTGGTAACGCTTCTCGCCAGTGCCGTACAGAATGGTTTTGCGTTGGGTTGGTGTGAGCGCGGTCCAAGCTTTTTGAGTGGGTATCTTTAGGTGTTCAAACATTTGCTTATGAAAAATCGCGGTCATCGATCGACTGTCTTGATCGATTCGGCCAACCGGCTTCAGCGCACCGTCACGCAGTGACAAGGTCTCATCTGGGATGACCAGATCCGGATCAAACGCGACTTGAGTACCCAGCCCGTTACACGCCAGACACATCCCTTGGGGGCTGTTGAACGAAAAGGATTGGGGCGACAGGGCGGGAAAGGAGATGCCGCAATCGGCGCAGGCGAGGTGTTCTGAAAATATCCGGTCGGACTCATCGACCTCTACCAACATTGAGCCCTTGCCCATGCGTAGGGTTTGTTCAACGCTGTCGGTCAATCGGTCTTTGATGTCATCGCGGATGACCAAGCGGTCGGTAATGAGTTCGACGGTGTGTTTTTTGCGTTTGTCTAAAACGGTTAAGTCCTCGACGCGTTTGATCTCGCCATCGACCCGAAGTCTGACAAAGCCTTGGGCTCGCGCGCTGTCGATGACATCACGATGTTCGCCCTTGCGGTTCACCAATAATGAGTGCATGAGATTAACCCGTGTCCCTTTCGGATATTTCAGGAGCTCCAAGACGATTTTTTCAGCGGTCTGACCCGCCACGGGTTTATGGCACTGATGACAGTGCTGCTGGCCGACGCGGGCAAATAAAACCCTAAGGTAGTCCGAAATTTCTGTGATGGTGCCAACGGTTGAACGGGGGTTGCGGCTGGTGGTTTTTTGTTCGATTGAAATGGTCGGCGAGAGTCCCCGAATGGTGTCGTACTTGGGTTTTTCCATTTGACCCAGAAATTGTCTGGCATAGGCTGACAGGGATTCGACATAACGCCTCTGGCCCTCGGCATAGAGCGTATCAAAGGCTAGAGATGATTTTCCAGAGCCTGAGACCCCAGTCAGCACAACCAGTTTACGTTTTGGGATTTTGACTTCAATGTTCTTGAGGTTGTGCTCTCGAGCGCCCTTAATCAGGATGTGATCGAGTTCTTCTGCCGCTGATTTCATAAACCGTTCCTAACGCTTGGTGCTCTGCTGTGTTACGGACAGCTGAGAATTTAAGGCCATTCTATCCAGGTTGCTACCGCGAGCGCGCGGCCAAGCAAGGCGGGCTTTCGCAGCTGTCACCGTCAACCCGCTTTGATGAAAAAAGCTGGGACGGATTGCCAACCCATTGATCGGCCTTGGGTGCTCAAGATCGAAGCATGCCGGACGCTCGCGTTCAGGATCTGTATGAACTGCCGTCGAGGTTGCTAAACGTAGTCTGCTGGATCAGTGAGGGAGTCTATCGTCTTGGCGTTGCCTCGTCACTCAATGTGATTGTTAGTCGTAAGTCGTCAGTCTTTGAACACGCGTGATCCCTAACGGAAGCCGGCATAGCGCGCGCAAATGCTGGCTTTAGAGCGTGTTAACCGAGTGCTCGGCAGGCGAGGTAGTTCAATTGCCCGCTCAGGCCGCGGCGTTCGGCGGCATTGCCGCAGTGCTCTGGCATACCGCAGGTGCGCGTCGACGCCATTCTCCCTGAATTCGTGTTTTAATATTGAGCGTCGCAGTCGTTTTGAGTGACGCCCTGCTTAAATTCTCAGAAAGGTGTTCGTTTATGGTTTCAGATCGAGATTCCGCCACCGCATGTTTAATTATTATCGGCAACGAGATTCTATCCGGCCGAACGCAGGACACGAACCTTGCACATTTAAGCGGTGTCTTAAATGAGTTGGGTATTCGCATGATAGAAGCCCGCGTGATACCCGATGTAGATGAAACGATTGTTGATACGGTGAACCACTGCAGGCAACGCTTTGATTACGTCTTTACCACCGGCGGGATTGGCCCGACCCACGATGACATTACCGTCGATAGTATCGCCAAAGCCTTCGGCGTCGCCGTTTACGAGCACCCTGAGGTTGCCGCACTAATCCGAAAACGCGAGGCGCCCCCAGCGGTTATGGCGTCAAGGCTTCGAATGGCGCGAATTCCAGTGGGTGCGACCTTAATCGACAATCCGACGGGTGGTCCACCGGGGTTCCAACTCGGGAATGTCTTCGTGATGGCCGGTGTCCCCATGGTGATGCAGGCCATGGCCAGCACCTTTGATCAGGTCAGATTGCCGGGTGGTCGACCTGTTCGGTCTAGAACGGTCGGTGCCTTCCTCGGTGAGAGTCAGGTGGCGACCCAACTTGGCGAGATTCAGGAAGCCTATCCGGACATCGACCTTGGGTCCTACCCATTTTATCGCCCGAATGGGTATGGCACCAATTTGGTGATGCGCGGCACGGATGAAGCCGCATTAGAGGAGATGGTCGAACGCATTACGCAAATGATTCAAGACCAGGGCGCTGAAGCTTTCCCGGGCGGCGCGCCAGCGGCCCCAGAAAATGAAGACTGAGCCAAGATGGGCTCGCAATGGATGTTTTTTTATCAGCGGACAGGTTACCTAAGTTGGGTTTAAGCAAAACAACCAGCGTGCATAAGATAAGCGCTGGCCACTGATGCGATTGGCAAATTGTTTTTTCAAAAGCCGATACCCGGTTACAACCCATTAGCGGGCTGCGGTTAAAGACGATAGGAGTGCGAGAGATGGACGTAACGGTAATGACACAAGGACTTGCGTTTCCCGAGGGCCCTGTCGCGTTGAGTGATGGCGCCGTGCTGGTGGTTGAAATTCAGCGGGGCACGCTCACTCGGGTTGCCGAAGATGGGACGCAATCGATCGTCGCAGAACTGGGCGGTGGGCCCAATGGTGCAGCCCTTGGGCCAGATGGACATTGTTATATCTGTAACAATGGCGGTTTTGAATGGCATAAAGGTCGCGATGGTCGGGTCTTTCCAGGCGAGCAGCCTGCAAACTACACCGGCGGCAGGATTGAACGCGTTGATCTGAAGACGGGCGCGGTTGAAACCCTCTATGAGGCCTGCAACGGCGAGCGTCTAAAAGGCCCGAATGATCTGGTTTTCGATCAAACGGGTGGGTTCTGGTTCACCGATCATGGCAAGACGTCGCCCCGAACCCGAGATCGCACGGGGGTCTTTTATGCGGCAGCAGATGGCAGCCGAATTGAGGAGGTGATCTTCCCAATGGAAGCGCCGAACGGGATTGGCCTGTCGCCGGATGAAAAGACCTTGTACGTGGCAGAAACACCCACGGGCCGCCTTTGGGCCTATGCCATTGCATCGCCTGGAGCGCTGGACGTCGATGTCCCGCGCCGGATGCTGGCGCAAAGACCCGATTTTCATATGTTTGACTCGCTTGCGGTCGATGCCTCGGGCAACGTTTGCGTGGCGACCCTGATCACAGGGGGTATTACATCGCATTCACCGGATGGCAGTGCGGTTGAATTTTTTGCCATGCCGGATGTTTTAACGACGAACATCGCCTTCGGTGGTGAAGACCTTCAGACTGCCTACATCACGCTGTCCTCAACCGGAAAACTCATTAAAGCGACCTGGCCAACGCCCGGTTTGCGGTTAAATTTCCAAGCCTAATTGTTGGCATAATCTCACCGAAATCTCGGGCCGAATAAAAAGTGGGTTGGTTCTGGAAAAGCTCAAAGCATTACCGAATTTTCGGGGACGCCTTTGGTTGCAAAGGCCTTCAGACCGACTTCATCACGTGATCTTCAACCGGGAAACGGGTTAAGACCACTCGGCGAACCCGGGTTTTTCGGCTGAATTGCCAAGCCTCGTCATCGAAGGATTCACGGATTCTGTTTGGGCTCAATAAAAACGTTGCGTTGCCCTCTTTAAAGCTCTAGGATTCGCCGATTTTTCGGGGGCAAGTATGATTGTCGGTTGGAAAGAATACGTTCTGCTACCGGAGATACAGCCCGCTGCAATCCGAGCGAAGCTGGATACCGGCGCACTGACATCAAGCCTTGACGCGCGGGATATTAAAACGTTTTGGGTGGGCGGCGCGGAGCACGTTGAGTTTCGGCTGGCGCCGCCGCGGTCATCAACGCTCGAAGGTCCGTTGTGTCGAGTCCCGGTTATCGATCGGCGCGTTGTGCGCAATTCCGGTGGGCACGAAGAAAGTCGAATTATAATTTTGTCCACAATTGTGCTGGCCGAGCAAACAATCCAAACAGAGTTCAGCTTGACCCGTAGAGACCCAATGAATTTTCGAGTGTTAATCGGTCGCCGAAGTCTGGCGGCGCTAAATGTTGCCGTAAGTTCTACCGAGCATTCGGTGCTGAGTGAGACGCCGTTGGATGTCAATCCTTAACCTATCTGAGAGAGAACTCCATTGAAAATTGCGCTGCTTTCCAGAAATCGGAATCTGTATTCGACCCGACGTCTCATTGAGGCGGCCGAGGCGCGAGGCCACGAAGTTAAAGTCCTCGATGTGCTTCGTTGTTATATGAACATCACCTCCCATCGGCCGTCGATTCACTACAAGGGTGAAGAGCTGACTGGTTTTGATGCAGTCATACCGCGAATCGGTGCTTCGGTGACGTTCTACGGCACCGCCGTGTCAAGGCAGTTTGAAATGATGGGGGTGTTCCCTTTGAACGAATCGGTGGCGATCAGTCGCTCCCGTGACAAACTGCGCTCGATGCAGCTGTTATCGCGCCGTGGTATTGGTTTGCCGGTAACGGGGTTTGCCAATAAGCCCGATGATATTGCGGATTTAATCAAGATGGTGGGCGGCGCACCGCTCGTCATTAAGCTGTTACAAGGCACGCAAGGCATTGGCGTGGTGCTTGCTGAAACACCCAAGGCCGCCGAGAGCGTGATCCAATCATTCTTTGGTTTAAACGTATCGGTTTTAGTTCAGGAATATATCGGCGAGGCTGGGGGCGCTGATATCCGTTGTTTTGTAATTGGCGACAAGGTCGTTGCGGCCATGAAGCGTCAGGCGAAAGAGGGTGAGTTTCGCTCGAACATTCATCGTGGGGGCACCGCCAGTTTGATCCGCATTACGCCTGAGGAGCGGTCTACGGCGGTTCGAGCCGCAAAAACCATGGGGCTCAACGTATGCGGGGTCGACATTCTTCGATCGAATCATGGGCCAGTGGTCATGGAGGTTAATTCTTCCCCCGGGCTTGAATCCATTGAAATGGCGACCAACAAAGATGTTGCCAACATGATTATTACCTTTCTTGAGCAGAAGGCAAAGAAGGGCGACACCAAAACCCGAGGGCGGGGCTAGGAACAGATGGCTGGATGGCTTGATAAGAGGCCTTGAGACAGAAAGCTAAGCCGCGGTGGTTGATGGTACAGGCGTTGCCGAATCCAGGGGCGCTGCGAGAACCTCGTCAAAGATTTCGTCAGAGACCTCGTCAAGGTCCTCATCCGTGCTGAGAAGAATGACTTCTTGGGTGGTAACGGGCACGTCCTGATACGGTGTGAAATGGGCTTGGGTCGCGGGAATAGCTTGTGATCGGATAAAGGTCCAGGCTGAGAAGGGCGCAAGAATCAGGGTCGTTATGAAATACAGGCCAAGGTTCGATAGGGCAAGGGTTGCTGAAATGAGTACCGGCCCGATCACCGCGCCGATGCTATAGGTCAGCAAAATGACGCTGCCGGTCTCGATCGGTGACAGAGTGGAGTTGTCATTGGCATGGGCCAAGCTGATGGAATACAACGGGAAGGTGGCGCCGCCAAAGAGAAACATGACGATGAAGAAAGCGGAGGGGCTTTCAAGGCCCAAGACAATCGTCGACAGGGTGACAAGACTCGCAGCACCGCTCAGTGCGGAGATCACCAACCGACGATCTACTAGGTCTGAAAACCGCCCGATCGGGAGCTGCAATAGCGCGCCGCCCATGAGGGTGACGGCCATAAAGATACTGATTTGGTTGGCCTCAAAATGAAGGGCCTTGGCGATGATTGGACCAAGCGCCCAAAAGCCGGAGGTGACGAGCCCGCACACCAACGCGCCATAGATGGCGATTCGAGAGTCGTTATAGACCTTCCTGAACTTGAAGGTGACGGGGTGTAGGGGCTGGGGCGAGGCGGAATTGGTTAAGCCAACCGGCAAGGTGCTGAGTAAAAACAAGATCGCCGCGACCATCACCAATTGGGTCAGCGGCAATTCAAGGGTAATGAACATTTGGCCGGCACTGATCGCGAGCAAGGTGATAACGGAGTAAATCGATAAAACAAGGCCTCGGTTCTCTGGGGTTGCAGATTCGCTCAGCCAGGATTCGATGATCATATAGAGACCGGAAAAGCTTGCGCCCGATAGCGCTCTTGCGAGGAGCCAAAAGAGTAATGTTTGGCTAATGCCCAGCATGAGCAGGGCGACCGTCGCTAAGGAGATGAGAACGAGAAAAACCCGGATATGACCGACCTTTTGAATCAGTCTTGGAATGAAGAGGCAGCCGGCAATGAATCCTGCGTAGTAGGCTGAACCGGTATAGCCAATTTCCAACTCGGAAAAGGCCAGTTCCAATCCGAGTAATGGACCCAGGATCATTTGTAGCCCGTGACCGGTTAGCAAAATAGACGTGCTGAGCAACAGCGCAAAAATGGACGATAGGATGCGGGTCATAGGAGTCCAAACGGCGTTGATAAGGGCTAAAAAATCGCGCGAATGTTAGGGCTAAATAAAGGGGAATGCTATGGCTTATCGAATTATTTTAAGATCGGTTTTAGGAGGTCGTGTATGAGCGAAAGTGTCGTGTTTGCCCGAACTTTGTCAGAGGGTTCAAAGCACACTCATTTTAAAGATTTGCCGGTCGCAGAGCCTGCGTGGATTCACTTTGACGCGCTCCAAATCGGTGTTGAGGCGGACCTGCTTGGCCTCGGGGTTACGGCGCCTGTGGTCGAGCGATTATTGGCCAGCGAGACCCGCCCTCGGTTGAGTCAAATGGACGATGGCCTACTGCTTATCTTGCGAGGGATTAATTTGAACTTGGATCAAGATCCAGTGGATATGATCTCGCTCAGGATTTGGGTTCAGGGCCAATTGATTATTACGGTCAGACGACAGCCCTTGGCATCCATCCAGGAAGTTCGTCGGCAAGTTGAAGCAGGGGATGGTCCTAAAACGGTCCAAGGGATTTTAATTCATATCCTTGCGGCACTGGCTGATCGCGTCTCGCGTTATATTGATGGGCTGACCGAACGGGTTGATGCGCTCGAGGACGCGCTGGAAACATCGGTTGACCTGTTCGCGCTTGAGATATCTGATTTACGGCGGCAAATTGCCTCGCTAAGGCGGTTTATTGCACCCCAGCGCGATGCGCTGTTTGAGTTGTCGAGCGGTAAGACGCAACTGCTGAGCGGGACAGAAACCGACCTGGTGCGAGATCAGGCAGATCGCTTTACGCGGTATGTCGAAGATTTAGAGCTGATTCGGGAGCGCGCAAGCTTTGTTCAAGAGGCTTTGAATCATCGGTTACAAGACGCGCAAAATAAGCGCGGTTACCTGCTTTCCTTGGTGGCCGGATTGTTTCTACCCGCGACCCTTATCACGGGCATATTCGGCATGAATGTGGGCGGTTTGCCCGGTGTAGACAGCCCTGCAGGTTTTTTTTGGGTTGTCGGCTCAATGTTCGGACTCAGTCTGTCCATCTTACTTTGGTTTCAAATGCGACGTTGGTGGTAGCGAGGAGGCTAAAAAATGCCCAGTCTGGATCAAGTATTGTTTCAATTTTCGGGTCAGGACGTCACCCTGAATCAACTGCTGGTGTTACCCATCGCGTTGTTATTGGGCTACTTTCTGCTGAATTTTTTGGCGCTTTTGGTTTTAAGAAGTATGACCAAACGCGGCACAAACCCTGATTTGGTTCAGGTCACCCGGCGTCTGCTGAACATCGCTGTGCTTTTGGTGATTACCCTGATTGCGTTACAAATTTTAAAAGTGCCGTTAACCGCTTTTGCTTTTATCTCGGGTGCGGTGGCGATTGGCGTTGGGTTTGGTGCGCAAAATATTATTAATAACTTTATCAGTGGTTGGATTGTGATTTGGGAGCGGCCCATCCGAATTAATGATTTTATTGAGGTGTCGGGCGTGCAAGGGTCGGTTCAGGAGATCAATACGCGCTCGACCCGCCTTAAACGTCCGGACGGCGTCCATTTGCTGATTCCCAATGCCAAACTCTTAGAAGAAATTGTGGTGAATTGGACCCTTGTGGATCGTTTACTGCGATGTATCGTTCGCATTGGTGTGGCTTATGGCTCAGATGTCGCTGAGGTGAAGTCATTACTGGAGAGGCTCATGCGGGCGCAGTCCGATATTCTCGTCGAGCCTGCGCCCGAGGTCGTTTTCGAGGATTTCGGGGACAGTGCGCTGATCTTTGAGGCTTATTTTTGGGTTCAGTTATCGGACACGGTGAGTGCAAGAACCGTGCGGAGTGATCTGCGGATGGCAATGGATGCGGCATTTCGTGAAGCAGGGATTAGTATTGCCTACCCTCAGAGAGATGTGCACTTAGCAGGTACCTTGACCGTAACGCCTGGGCGTCCTTCGCCTTTGGCTTGATGCTACCGCGGGTTGTTGACGCGCTAGGCGTTGGTAGGGGCTTGGTCATAGCTGCCGTGCTCGCGCGGCATATCGCTTGCTAGTACGACGCGCTCGGTAAGCCTAACCGCGCAGCTTGCTCGGCCGGCGCATTGAGATCGCGTAATGCGTCTTCAAGCAGTGCAATCATTTGATGCTCAAGCTTGGACCCGATGAGATTGTGTTCCTCATGGGGATCCTCCTGGAGATCAAACAAATAATGATCATCAAGACTTGCGTCCATCGACCAAAAGGGCAGCATATCGCCAGGCTCGAAGGGTTGCCTTAAGACTGGAACCGAAGACCCCGGCATGAAATCAATATAGGCGCGCGCATCGGGATTGGGTAATCGTAACCCGGGGTAATAGGGGACCGGCATGGTTGACCACCGGTTGGACCACATGGACAGGGGGTAGTTGTCGTTTGTTGGTCCTCGGGCATATTTATAACGGCCATCCTGAATTTGAACCCAGTTGCCAAATATCCCGCCAACAGCCCAATCTCGCGCTGGTGTTTTTAATCCAAGAATATCGGGCAGGAGCGATCGACCATGGGTCACGTGATCAACGTTAAGGTCGAAGAGGTCGGTCAGCGTCGCATGCAGATCGACATTGGTGCTCAAGCTTGAAATAACGTTGGGTGCTGCCTCTGGATGATAAATCAGCAACGGTGTGTGCCCAATGGGTTCATATTGCATAACCCGGGGCTTGCCAAAAATATCTTTTTCACCGAGGTAGTGCCCATGATCTGTGCATAAGATCACCATGGTGTCGTCCCAGAACCCACCGTTATCCAGCGCGTCTAATACCTTTCCCAGCCAGTGATCGATCATTGACAGCTTGGCGCCATAGTTCTGGCGGATATGATGGGCTTGTCGCTCGGTGATGACGCCGTTTTTCAGGGTATCGGTTGAGTAGGGCGGCCAGATAATGCGCTCGCCCGTCCAATCACGATCGTACAGGCTTGCCCAAGGCTCAGGTGTGTCGAAAGGTTCATGGGGATCAAATTCGTCGACGAACAAAAAAAAGGATTCATGTTCTTGGCCGTGATCTTTCAACCAGTCGGCGGTTGCTTGCATGGTTTTTGGGCCTGGATAATCCGCTTCCGCCTTAAAGAACGTCCTCGAGAGATCATAGGCGGACGCTTTGCCTGGATATTTGGTACCGGCAGGCATCGCCGGTGCGCCTTGCCAGGATGGATCCGGTCGGGTTTTCCAAGGATCGCTCTCGTGACCTCGAAGATAATCCCAGGCGAAAAAATCGGTGTGGTAGTTCTCGCCGCCCGTTTCAAACAGGTGGGGATGATCGGTAATGAGTTTGGTGATCACCCCTTGTCGTTTCAACTCATAGGTAACGGGGCGCTCCCATAGCTCGACCGAGCCCCAGGGCTTCCATAGAAAATCCAGCGCGCCGCACAGAATATCGTGCCGCGCTGGCATACAGGGCAGGGACCCCGTGTAGTGGTTGGTAAAACGTTGGGACCGCGCCGCAAGACGATCAATATTGGGGGTGCTGAATTCAGTACCGCCATAGCAGCCCAGCATGTGCCGGTTCAGACTGTCGAGCAATAAAACGATGGCGCGTTTGGGTTTTGACATAGTGAACTCGTTGGATCGAAGCCTCGGAACTTTAGCGTGATCGAATACCCAACTCAACTCGCCTGCATGCCAACGTTGACCAACGGATCTGTCGTCTAGCTTTACGTTGTCGGAGGTGGGTCAAAGCCAGCTTGAGGCGTTCCTCTACAGATCGAGGAGCGCCTGCACGCGTTTTCCAAACTCGCTTTTTGAAAAAGGCTTGGCCAAGAAATCGGTTTTCGGGTGCGTAAGGTCCTCATTTGATAGGGCCCCGTGTTTGTAACCGGAGATAAACAAGCAAGCAATCTCCGGCCGTTTCGATCGAATGCCCCGGACCAAGTCAGGCCCGGTTTTGCCACTGGCGAGCATGACATCCGAGACAATGATGTCGAAGTCATAGTTTGGGAGCTTCAAGACTTCTTGCTCGGCGCTGCAGCTGGTCACATCCATGCCCAAGCTGCCGAGGAACAATTCAACCAAATCTCGAACGCCTGGGTCGTCTTCGATCAAGAGTGCTTGTTTGATTGCCCGCTCGATTACGACATCAGCAGCCTGGGTATGGATCGGTTGCATCTCGCCCGGCAGAGAAATGATCAGAGCGCGCTTGCTACCCTCGATTTCCACGGATGGGATTGCCCGGTATTCAGCGCCCAGGGCGGTGAGCGCGTCGAATTGCGCCAAAAATTGGGTCTCAAGATCGTCGCTGACGCCTGCGTCGTTTTGAGGGGTTTGCAGCGGCTGGGCATCAACTTCGTCAAGTTTGAAGATTATCGTCAAGAAGTTGTAAGCACTGCTGAACTCGATTTGAATTGGCCCAGACGCCGCTGAGAGCTGAGTCAATGTTCGGATCGTCGCCAAAAGCGCATGATCAAAGTTTGCGGGGCGTCCAAAACATTCAAAGTCGGCAAGATCCGCTTGCCGATGAAGGGTTAATCGATCGCCGGCGATCAATCGCAACAGCGGGTCGAGCGTGTTGACGTGTTTCATTGGATTGAAGTGCGTTGCGCGGTCATCATCGAGGTAGCCCAATAGGGTGAGGGCTTCGAGGAGATCGATCGCTTTGCGAGAATACCGCGACAATTGATTGATTGAAGCGCTTTGGTTTGCACTTGGATTCGAGTGCATTAACTCAGTGTGACCTGAGATAACGCCAAAAACGTTTCGAAATTCGTGGGCAATGTCCCGAACCGAGGTGAAAACATCCCTCGGCGCAGGATTGGCCTCGACCTGCAGGGTTGTCATGGCAGAAAAGGTGAGGACCAAGACACGCTGCTGCGTTTTGGCCAGCTTTTTGTAGCGGCTCATTAAATGAAATGGCTTCAGAGTCCCTTGGATCGTTGTGGTGACATTGCCCTGCCAGCCCGCATCAGATGACAGGCGGGTTGGGTTGATCGCGGTGTTATCGGGTGCGTTTTCAACCAGCAAAAACCGATTACAAATCTCTGAGAGCGAAGCGTCTTGAAGGTCTTGGTGCTCAGTTATGAAGGCGGTCGTAAACCCGGCACTCGACCACAGGTAATTGAGGGCTTGATCAAAGACAAGGACCTGACTTTGCGCGCTGACAAGCGCCGTAAGGTCCTCGCCCAACTCAGGGTTGGCTTCCTTGGCCTGCGGGTGCGTCTCCGGCTCAGGTTGCCGCGTCACGGTAAATTGGCGCTGTTCCGAGGTGTCTGAGGCGGTCTCAGTCAGGCTCGCCCAAACCCATCCTTCAATGGCATGTTGGAGGCGAATCAAAATCACATGGGGGGTTGTCTCGGCTGCTGAGTAAGAGAGCAAGCTCGCGAGCGCTGTTAGATCCCCTGGGTGGACGAGTTCTTCGAGTAGGTGGCCAATCAGGTCCGCTTTTGGCCACGCCATGATGGCGTCGATTGAAGGATGTAAGTCGACAACTTGATGATGGCGGTTAACGATCAGGCTCGCTGACGCCGCGTCATCTTGATCGCTGATGTCACCAATGAAGCCTGTGTCTTGAGTCATGAAATGGACCTTGGTCTATGGATCCTTTAAGCGCCCTGTATTGGCTTAGCGTTAAGTTAACGGTGGCGCTAACTCGTAATGGTCTTCCGCAAGTGGCCCATGCTGAGCATTAGAATAATATAGACAGTCGCAGCAAAGGCATAGGGTAAAACCGGATTGATTTGATAGAGTAAACCGCCAAAGATCGGGCCCACCGTGAAACCAAGCGGGCCGCAACTCGATGCGATACCGGCAACTGAGCCTTGTTCCTCTGTTGAAACCGCAAGGGACGCGCCCGCCATGAAGGCCGGCCCGGCAATGCCCATGGCGAAGCCTTGGAGCCCCATGGCGAGGGTGAGCATTAATTGGGTCTGAAACAAGGCCATGATGGTGAATGAAATAATGAGCAGCGGAATGGCGACGCGCAGCAGATCAAAGGGTGCCAGCTTTAAGCGTTGTACCACAATACCTTGGGCAAATAGGGAAGCGCCGGCGGAGAGCATCATGGCCAAGCCAAGGACCTGGGCTGTTTCTTTCGCCGATAGGCCAAGGGCATCTTGAAAACGGAAGCCCATCGTTTGTTGCACCAAGGCAAAACCCATAAACATCAAAACGCCGACGATAATAAACGGGAGGATCCTGGGGTCTGTGTACTTTAATACAGGTCCTTTAACCGTGCGTTTAATTTTGGCTTTCGGAGATTGGGGTAGAAATCGCCAGACAAAGAGACCGTTTAAAAATGCGAGAACGGCAATCAGCCACAAGGGCAAGAGCAGCGAAAAGACCGCAAGCCCGCTGAGTGCGGGACCCAAAATCGAGCCCAGATTGTTGGCAGCGCCCGAGGCGCCCATCCCTTTGGTTCGATTCTCAACCGTTGTGATATCGGCCATGTAGGCGGTGGCGGCAGGCATGGCGGCTGACATCACCGAGGCATGACACAATCGTGCCACAATGAGCGCCGCAAAGAGCGTCGATCCGGTGAGGGCGCCGGTTAAGCCCAAATTAAGAACGGAATTAAACAAGATCGTGCCAGCGCTGAAGCCAAACAAACCAATCAGCATCACCCGTTTTCGGCCAAGTGAGTCACTTAAGCGTCCCCAAATGGGTGAGGCCAAAAAGACCGCAAGGGATGACGCACCGATAATGCTGGTGATTTGAAATTCACTCAGTCCCATTTCTCGGCCAATGGGGGCGAGTAGCGGAAACAACACCGAAAACCCCATGCCAACGATCACAAGACTCGTTAACAGGACGCGGCGCGCGTAGGTTAACGCTTGATCATCCATGGTGTTGTCTGCTTCTTGAAGGTCAGTGTTATGATTCATGTGCCGTTGGGGCTGCCGGGATTTAACCGCCGCCAGTATAGTGTAACCAATCGGAAAATGTGGATCTGTTCCATCGAGCAATCTAAATACCATTCGCCGCGCTGCGCTCGAATCCTTTAGCGCTGCGGCATCAGGTCGTTTTAAGTCCGGTTACGGACAAGGTGAGTGAGGTAACGATGAGTAGAAATGAAAAATCCCGCCGAGGATTTGACCCGCTGGTGTATCGATTTCAGGATGAAGCGCCTGAGCCGGGTAAAGTGACCCAGGTCGCAGACGGGGTGTTTTGGGCGCGACTGCCACTTTGGGGGCGGTTGAATCACATTAATGTCTGGTTGCTGAAGGATTACGATGGTTGGACGGTGGTTGATACCGGGATTCATACCGATGAGGTCAAGGCGATCTGGGAGACCTTGTTTGTAGAAGTGTTAGGGGGGCAGCCGATTACGCGGGTGATCGCCACGCATTTGCACACAGACCATACTGGGAACGCGGGTTGGTTGGCTCAAAAGTTTGATTGCCCCCTGTGGATGAGTCGCAGTGATTTTTATATGTGCAAGGTGATGGCGTTTGATCAACCTAAAGATGTGCCCGAGGATGCGATCCGGTTTTATCAACGTGCTGGATTTGATGAGCGCCGTCTCAATCGCTACCGGGAGCGGTTTGGCCAATTTGGCGCCAGCATTTCTGCCTTGCCGGCAGGATACCAGCGGATACAAGATGGTCAGTATATCGACATCAATGGCCGGGAATGGCGCGCGCTGATTGGTAAGGGGCATGCACCCGAGCATGTTTGCCTTCATTGCCCTGAATTGAAATTGTTGATTGCGGGGGATCAAATCCTGCCGAGAATCACCCCAAATGTGAGCGTGCAGCCTTCAGAGCCGGATGCCAATCCACTTCGAGAATGGATCCAATCCTGCATTCATTTTAGAGAAGTTCTGCCGCCCAATTTGATGGTTTTGCCGGCACATCAGGAGCTTTTTGAAGGGGTCCATGAGCGTTTGACGGCCTTGGTTGATTGGCATGAGGTGGCGCTTGAGAATCTGTATGACTTATGCCAGGCGCCGAAGCGCGCAGTGGATGTGTTCCCGGCAATCTTTAAAAGCACCATTACGGACATGAGTTTTTTCCCGGCAACGGGTGAGGCCATCGCGCATCTGCACTGCGCTCGAGAGCGCCGCATGTTGGTTGCAGAACCGGACGATGCAGGTGTGCTCTGGTGGCGTCAAGCCTAATGATTTTGAACGGGAGCCTGATATCGGTCGGTTTGCCTTGGACGGGATCATATAAGAGGCGCGTATGAGTCGTCGGCCTCGGTGGTGGGCCATTGGTCGCATCCTTGTTCTTGCGCTGATCCTGCACGGCGTTTTTCTGGGCTATCCGTTTGTTCGACTTGGTCAATGGCTTGGGCTTGAAGGGCCGGTTTGGCTGCTGCTCGCTGCGCTCATCTTTTTCAGTCAATTGATCTGCCGGTGGCCGTTGCGACAGGTCGCACACCCAGCTGCACGGTTTTTAAAACAGATCCTAGAGCTCTTCTTGGCCCTGAGTCCGCTCGTTTTGGTGCTGGTGGTTTCGGCTGAGGTCGGGCTGTATTTTGAGTTAGCGACGCCGCAACGCTTGGCCGTCGGTATCCTTTCGATCGTGCTGGTTGCCTTGCCTTATGGTCTTTACCGAGGCTCGCGGCCGATCGTACAGTCGCTAAACCTCGTGGATGATCGGCTGAAGCGCGATCTGCACCTTGTCCAAATCACTGATGTTCATATCGGATCGCGCAGCCCTAGATTTTTGAAGCAGGTTTTGCGAATCGTTGCGCAACTGCAACCGGATGCGTTGTGCATTACCGGAGATTTTATCGATCAAACTGGGGTTCCCCCTGATGCCCTTGCGCCTTTGGCCACACTCGGGTTGCCGGTCTTTTTTGTCACGGGCAACCATGAGCGATATGAGGACACAGAAGACATTATCGTCCGCCTCCAAAGCGCTGGTGTTAGGGTGTTGCGCAATCAGAGCGTTCGATTACGAGGGGACGTTATGATTCACGGCGTTGAGGACGCGGACAGCGACACACAATTGGCGCAGGTGCTCCCGACGCTGACGGTGAAGGATACGGATTTAAATCTATTGCTCTACCATCGACCCGCTGGTTTGGAGGCGGCGGCTGATGCGGGGATGCAACTGACGTTAAGTGGTCACACTCATAATGGGCAGATCATGCCCTTTAATTTGCTGGTTCGGCGGGTGTTTCCCAAAATTAAAGGTCTCTATCAAACCGGATCCTGCTGGCACTATGTCTCGCAGGGCACCGGCACTTGGGGTCCGGTGTTCCGTATGGGCTCGGTTGGCGAGGTCACCTCTATCGTGATGACGCCGACGGTATCCTCGTCAATCTGACCAGAGCAAACAGCCCCAGCCGGTTTTTTTGTCCTTTGAGTTCTTATTACTTTGGTGAATGGTCTGTGCTAGAAGGTTGCGATTGCCAGCCCGAAGCCGTTGAAAGCCCACGTCGACTGGTCGATACTAAGGCAGGCCTAGGCGTGTGGCAAAGCCTCGTCTAAGGCGGGCATGCGGCTCGCGATGAGCGCGCGACCCCGATGCAGCGACCAAAATCGTTAACGCGAGCGCGCTTTAAGTGAGATGGTTTGAAAACGAGATGGTTTGAAAGTAAGGGCCCGTAATTCGGATTAAGCAGACAGTTTAGGAGTAAAGATGAGCTTAGAGACGTTTAGAGCAGAAACAAGAAGTTGGTTGGAAGCCAATTGTCCGGCCAGTATGAGAACGCCCATGGCGGCGGATGAATATCCTGGCGGCGGTCGCCGTGCGCAATATAAAAATCCTGAGACCAAAGATTGGATGGCCCTGTGTGCGAGTAAGGGATTTACGGCCCCAACCTGGCCAACTGAATATGGTGGTGGGGGCTTAAACGTTGATGAAGCGCAAATTTTGCGTCAAGAGATGGCGCGCATCAAGGCCAGGCCGCCTTTGGTCGGGATGGGCCTTTCCATGATTGGGCCCGCTTTAGTTGAATTTGGTACGGATGAGCAAAAGAGCGAGCATCTGCCTAAGATCGCATCCGGCGAGATTTGGTGGTGTCAGGGCTATAGTGAGCCCGGTTCCGGCTCAGACCTTGCCAGCCTGCAGACCCGTGCAGTTTCCGATGGCGATGAGTATGTGATTAATGGACAGAAAGTTTGGACCTCCGGGGCAGACAAAGCGGACTGGATTTTTTGTTTGGTTCGAACGGACCCCAATGCGCCCAAGCACAATGGCATTACCTTTATCTTGTTCGATATGGCCCAAGCCGGCGTGACGGTCAAGCCTATTAAATTGATTAGCGGATTGTCCCCCTTTTGTGAAACCTTCTTTGAGGATGCAAGAGCCTTGAAAAAGAATGTGGTGGGGCGGGTGAATGAGGGTTGGACGGTTGCAAAACGGTTGTTGCAATACGAACGCACCATGATTGGCGGCGGCGATGGCGGCAGTACTCGGCCGAAGATCGCAGACATTGCAAAGTCTTACCTAGGGGAGTCGAAGGGCAAGCTCGCCGATATCGCGTTGCGGCAAGAGATTACCCAGCACGCGATGGATGATCGTGCCTTTGGTTTGACCGTGCGGCGAACCTTGGAGGAATCAAAGTCGACCAAGGCGCCGAGCTTTGTCTCCTCTATGTTCAAGCTTTATGGTACCGAGCAAAACATGAAGCGCTCTGAGCTGTTGCTTAAGGCGATGGGCTCGCAAATGCTGGGTTGGGAAGGCGCAGGCTTTGACGCCGAGGAGCTTGATAGCACCCGGGCTTGGCTCAGAACCAAGGCGAATTCAATTGAAGGGGGCACCTCGGAAGTGCAGCTCAATATTATCGCAAAACGAGTGCTCAGCCTGCCCGACTGACTGCGCCAAAAACAAGATTGATCTCAGTGGCCTCCGGATTCACGGGCTGCGCCGTGGTATTTTTTTAATCGGTTATGATTTGCCTGGTTTTGGCGAAAGGATGGTTACATGTCTAGTTTGAGAGCGTCCCCGACATCGCACTCCTATTTCTCTCAGGGTTTGAGACTCCATTATCTGGACTGGGGTAACCCCGAGGCGCCGCCTTTGCTGCTGGTTCATGGTAATCGAGATCACTGCCATAACTGGGATTGGGTGGCCCAAGAGCTGCGGGATGAATACCATATTTTGGCGCCTGATTTTCGGGGCCATGGCGACTCGGAACACATCAAAGGGGGTAACTATAGCCATACTGGCTATTTGTATGACCTTGCTCAGCTCATCCATCAACAAAACCTAGCCCCGCTGAAGGTTATTGCTCACAGCTTGGGTGGCAGTGTTGCGCTTCGATATGCGGGGACCTATCCCGAAAATATTGACAAGATGGTGGTGATCGAAGGCACTGGTGGCCCGAGTTGGCTGTATCAGGAAGTCCCGGTGCACGAGCGCATTCAGTCCTTCGTTGACAGTACGCGGGGCAGCGCGGGCCGAACGCCGCGGCGGTATGCCACCTTAGAAGAAGCCTTTGAGCGGATGCGCACGGAAAATAAGCATTTGAGTGAAGCCCAAGCGCGCCACTTAACGGTGCATGGTAGTAACCAAAACGAAGACGGCAGCTATTCCTGGAAGTTTGATAACCAAACCCATGTCATGGCGCCCTTTGATTTGACCCTTGCGCAGACGCAGCAACTCTGGTCGAGAATCAATTCGCCTTTGTTACTAATCAGCGGCAGCGAAAGTGAGTTTGGTCGTCACCAACCGGGTGACCCGGCGGAACACTTTAACAATGCCCGCTCCGTTCGGTTTGATCACGCGGGTCATTGGGTGCAGCATGATCAGCTCGACCGCTTTGTGGGGGAGGTTCGCGGATTCTTTAAAGGCGCCTAAAACGAGGCGACCCGTCACTGCAGACCCTTGGCTTTGATCTGTTGAATCAAAATATCGCGGACTAAAATACCGGTATCGACGGCGGTGATGGCATCGCCAAAGGCCAGGGTCGCGTGGGACGCGATAAACGAATTGGTTGCGAGCTGATAACGTCGTTCTGGATCAATTGCGTTGGCTGCGTGATGCAGGGTGGGCTCTTGGCTGAGCAGTATCAACAAGTCAGCGCCGCTTAGGGTGAGCTTAACCAGGGTATTACCAAAGGGCTCAAGGTTCCAAATCATTCTCGCTGTGACATCACCCTCTGAGAGGACATCGCGAATACCGGTCCGATTGTAATAGCCCAGGTCGGCCCCGATAGCCTCGGCCAAGATGTCTTCAAGAATCGGTTGAAGCGCTATTTTGCTATAGTTTTTGCGAATGACAGCAATCTTGATATCGACTTGATCTTCAACCTTTGCTTCATAGGATGAAACCAGCGCTTGCGTTGCGGGATCCCCATCGGGCAGCTCGTTCGCGGCAATCAAATCGCCTTGAATATCGAGGGGTCCCTGCCCCGCGTCGGGCACCTTGATCTTGATCAGCCCTAAATGACTGCCGTAGTGGTTGGCTTGGGCGACGAGGGTTTTACCAACCCGCACTGGATGCTGCACCAAGGTGTGCGAATGTCCGCCAATGATGAGATCAAGATCCTGGAACTGTTCTGCCAATACCAATTCTGCTTCATGTCCAATGTGGGAGAGTAGAATCAAAACATCGGTTTTGGGCCTGAGCATGGGCACGAGTTCGGAAAGTCGATCGGCGGGATTTAAAAAGGTTAACCCTTCGTTGCCGGTCGGTGAAAACAAGGTGGGGGCTGTCTCGGTGATCAAGCCGATGATCCCAACTCGGATGCCATCGAGGTTGCGCAGTAAATAAGGGGCATCGCCCAATAGCGCGCCGTCCGGGCCAAGAGCATTGGCGGTTAATAAAGGGTGGTTGGCGATGGCGCGAAAGCGCTCGATCTTTTTATAGCCATGATCAAATTCGTGGTTGCCAATCAGGCCGACGTCGTAGCCCATCGCATTCATAACATCGAATATGGGTTCGCCTTCAAACATGCTGGACACAGGTGTTCCAGAGATGGCGTCGCCAGCATCTAGCAGCAATACCGCAGGGTGCTGAGCTTTGATTTCCTTTACAAACGCTGCAATTTTAGCCGCGCCTGCGTACTTGCCCTCTTGTTGAATGTGCCCGTGAAAATCGTTGGTGTGGAGCAGGATCAATTCTTTGGCGAGTAGCCAAGGGCTGATAATGACCAGCAAGACACACAATATCAGTCGATTCGTCATAGGTTATTGCTCCAGTGAGAGTGCCGCTGAAAACCAGGGCAATAATTGCTTCAACTCTGATCGGGCAAAGGTGTGGCCCAATCCTTTGATCTCATTATAAATGAGATTCGGATTGCGAGCGCCCAGTAATTCCGCTGCCATTTGGCCAATCTCCACTGGAAACATCCAATCGTTATCGCCGTGTACTAAGTAGATGGGCTTGTCTTGCTGTAAAAGATCCACCTCCTGACTGACGAGGGCAGGATCGAGGGTGCCTGAGAAAGGGGCCAAATGCGTAAATGGCGCGTCAGGTTGTAAGCCCAACTGTAACGAAAGCGTGGCGCCGTCCGATAAGCCAGAGAGTAGGATTTTCGTCTCATCGATTTGGATCTGATCTTTGACGAAGTGCAATAAGGCCAAAAGTGCCGGTTGTTCCAGCTCGGGACGGTTGAGCCGCCAAGTATCCTCGCTTGACGTGGGCGCGATCAAAACAAACCCTCGGCTGCGCGCTTCTCGTAACCAATGCCAGAGCATGTCCCGGCCATGGCCGGCTCCACCGTGAAGCGCGATGACCACAGGCGTCAAAGCAGTCTGGTCGAGCCAGTGCGGAATGTAGATCGACGCGCCGCCCCGTTGATCATAGGCATTTTCGATGTGGGTGATGGGATTATGGCTCGGCTCAGACAAAAAATGCTCGGGTACGTTCGAGCCGTGCCGCAGCGGCGCCTCTAGGAAAAACTGATGGATTGGATTCAATAGGGTCGCCAACGGGAATAGGTGATCCAACGCTTTACTGAAGGTTCTGTTTGCTCGGAAGAATGCCATTGAATCTTCGGCCGTGGCGGTAAGGTTCTCACCGGTCCGGCTTGCATACAGAAAGCTGGTCTTGAGATGCTCCCCAAACTTTTCGATGTGCGTGGGAAAAGTCAGTGGCGCAAGCGATTCGTGCGCCTCATTGAGGGTTTCAATAAACGGTTTGATAAAGTTGACGGTCGCCTGTGGCCGAGCCGGATGATGGCCCTGTTGCACCGTTTCCATGACCTCAAGCGCTGTGAGGAGCGCTGGAACGGCAGCGGTTATGACCTCACCAAGGTGTTCGATATTCTGAGTCATAAGTCCGATTCTTCCTCGCTGAACCGGTATGATACCCAAGCAGAAGGCAAGAAACGATTGAGACGGCGTAATGTGAAAGATTGGATCATTTTTGAAGATGAGCACCTACTGGTGATGAATAAGCCAGCAGGACTGTTTACGACGCCCGGTCGGTTCGAAAAGCGGTGTTTGCTGAACGAGGCTCGAGCCCTGCGAGCTGAGGCCGAAGCCGTACATCGCTTGGACCTCGACACCTCAGGGTTGGTGGTTTTTGGGTGTTCTAAACGGGGAATCTCCGGACTCAATCAATTGTTTCGTGAGCGCCGGATTGACAAGCAGTATGTTGCGCAGGTTGCCGGAACGGCCGCAGTTGATGCTGGCGAAATCACCTTTCCACTTGGGCCCGACCGGTTACGACGCCCCCGCCAGCGGGTCAACTGGCGGACAGGGAAGCAGGCATTGACGCGATATCGGGTTCTGGCAGCATCCGGCTCGCAGACGAGACTCGCCTTGAAGCCCGTAACGGGTGTTCGCCATCAACTTCGACTACACCTTGCCTTGATCGGGCTGCCGATTGTGGGATGCGATTTGTATGCGCCAGCGTCGGTGCGTGCGTCGGGGGCGCGGTTAATGCTGCATGCTCAGACGCTGACCTTTGCGCACCCCGCAACGAACCTAGAGCTTCATCTCGAGGCAGCACCTGACTTTTAAGCCGATCGATGCGCGTTGTGATACGCGGGTTGGCAGTGCGCGTTGTCAGTCATTCAGCGCTTTGCAGCGATTTTGGTAGCGCGTTTTCAGTTGGCGAATATTGTCATAATTGCGATTCATTTGATCCGTCATGACGCCTAGGGTGTCCGACCAATCGCTTAAATAGTCAGCCTCGGTACGGCCTAACGCCGCGCCGAGTGCCTTTGTGCGCGTGATCATTAGATTCATTCGGTCCAGGGCTGGCGCGGCCAAGATGCCATTGCCTTGGCGTTTGAAACTGCCGGCCACCATTCGGTAGTACACCGCGCAGGTGAGGTGTTTGTTGTACTGAGCTGCAGAGGCGTCAGTTTCCGCGGCGGCGAGGGTGCTTGGCGAAAACGCACTGACAAATAGACCGATGATTCCCATTGTCATTGTGATTGCCGTCAGAAATGATTGCGATGAGTCCGCATTGGGGTGGGGCGTTCGTGCACGCTCGGAGTTGACTAGGATCATAGGCAGTTCCCTGCTTTGGCGCCTGCGGGGCAGGCTCTGATGTTGAGCATAGCGGATTCCAGGGCCTTGCGCTGACATCCTATTGCGCACGAATTGTGCAATCTGTCTGATCACATCCCCCTCGTCGCAATGCGGGTTTGGCTCAAATGCTAATTGTTCGTGTTTGCTCTATAATCAGGGTCCCCGGATCAGGGGAGAACTCGATTTGCGTGTTCAAAAGACACCACAACACAAGAAAAAGCGATGATTAAATGACAGATATCCCAAAGATTATTTATACCGAAACCGATGAAGCACCGAGACTAGCGACCTACTCGATGCTCCCCATTATTAAAGCCTTTACCGATACCGCCGGCGTCGAGGTCGAAATGCTCGACATCTCGTTGGCAGGTCGGATTATTTCGGCATTTCCGGAATATCTAACCGAGGCGCAACGTATTCCGGACCATTTGGCAGCGTTGGGTGAAATGACCCAGAGGCGCGATGCTAATATCATTAAATTACCGAACATCTCGGCATCCAACCCACAGATGCAAGCCGCAATTGTTGAATTGCAAAGTAAAGGCTACGGTTTGCCCGATTATGTTGAGGAGCCGAAAACCGACCAAGAGCGTGAAAACAAGTTGCGTTACGACCGAGTCAAAGGCAGCGCCGTAAATCCCGTGCTCCGAGAAGGCAACTCCGATCGGCGCGCGGCCAAAGCGGTTAAAGATTATGCTCAGAAACATCCGCACCGCATGGGTGCCTGGGCCAGTGATTCAAAGACATCGGTTGCGCACATGCAATCAGGTGATTTCTACGGTTCTGAACGCTCTGTTGAAATGGCGCAAGCAGATCAGCTCGCAGTGCACTTTAAATCCAATTCGGGCGAGGTCGTGTCCTTAGCCGACGCCGTTGGCGTTAGTGAAGGCGAAGTGGTTGATGCTGCCGTTATGGGTAAGGCAGCGCTCGTTCAATTTTTGGAAGAAACCATCAAGGCGGCAAAGGATCAAGGGGTACTTTGGTCATTACATCTCAAAGCGACGATGATGAAGGTTTCAGATCCGATTATGTTTGGGCACGCGGTGAAAGCCTATTATCGAGAGGTCTTCGAGCAATATGAATCGGTTTTTGAGGCGCTCAGTGTTGATCCGAACAATGGCATTGGTGATGCCTATGAAAAGATAGAGCAATTGTCACCAGAACAGCGCAGCGAGATAAAGGCGGCGCTAGATGCCTATTTAACCGAAGGCACTGCCCAGGCCATGGTGGATTCTGATCGAGGCATTACCAACCTGCATGTCCCGAGCGATATTATTATCGATGCCTCGATGCCGGCAGCCATACGAGAGTCGGGCAAAATGTGGGCGCCTGATGGTGAGCTTCACGATATGATGGCCGTGATTCCGGATCGTTGTTATGCCGGGGTTTACGATGAAACGATTAAAGATTGTCAGGCTAACGGGGCTTTTGACCCAACAACCATGGGCTCTGTTCCCAATGTCGGCTTGATGGCCCAAAAAGCTGAGGAATATGGCTCTCATGACACGACCTTTGAGGCGCCAGGTACCGGTGAGATTCAGGTCGTCGATGCTGCCGGTCAAGTCTTGCTCAGTCATCCGGTTGAAGCGGGTGACATTTGGCGGATGTGTCGGGTAAAACATACGGCGATTCAGGATTGGGTGAAATTGGCGGTTGCGCGGGCGCGCGCAACGAGCTGGCCGATCGTGTTTTGGTTGGATGAGAACCGAGCCCATGATGCGGTGTTGATTGCCAAGGTCCATCATGAGCTCACGCAGTACGATGTGACGGGTATTGACTGGCAAATTTTGGCGCCTGCCGCCGCGACTCGGCACGCCTTAGCGCGAACCCGCGCGGGCGAAAACACCATATCGGTGACCGGTAATGTGCTTCGAGACTACTTAACCGATTTGTTTCCGATTCTAGAACTGGGAACGAGCGCCAAAATGCTGTCAATTGTGCCGTTGATGAATGAAGGTGGTTTGTTCGAAACCGGCGCCGGCGGCTCCGCGCCGAAGCATGTCCAGCAATTTGAAAAAGAGGGCCATCTGCGTTGGGATTCTTTGGGTGAGTTCCTAGCCCTTGGGGCCTCGCTTGAGCACCTTGCTTTGACCTTTGATAATCACCGGGCTCGTGTTCTGGCTGAGACGCTTAATGACGGCGTGGCGATGTTTCTTGAAAAGAACAAATCACCCTCGCGTAAGGTCCATGAAATAGACAACCGAGGTAGCCATTTCTACCTCGCGCTGTATTGGGCCGAAGCAGCCGCACGACAGGATAAAGATGAGCACTTGAGAGCAACCTTCACCAAGGTGGCAACCGCGCTCAGAGACAATGAAGCGGCTATTGTTGACGAATTGTTGGCAGCGCAAGGTTTGCCTCAGGATGTGGGCGGGTATTACCAGCCGGTTGCGGAACTGGCCGATAAAGCCATGCGGCCCAGCGGCACCTTAAATGCGATCCTTAACGCGATTGGTGCGTAACGATTCGTTGGGGCCGGTCGGTTGTTAAACGACCTGGCCGCCCCCACTGGGTCTTCGCAAGTTGACTGTCATAAATCGTTGATCGAGCAGACCGCGCGGGTCTGGTGCGCCGCACCCAAAATAAATCGAAAAGGGCCGTAAGCAATCGTTTTATGGTTCGGCTTAAAAGGCATAAACGATGATGACCTTGATGTTGCTCAGTGTGTTGATCGGTATGTGTTACGGGCTGTATCGACTCGGTCAGCAGGCAGTATCGCTCTCGGTGCGTGTCCTGGTTGGGCTGCTGGGCGGCGCCATCTTTGGGTTGCTGCTGAACCTGTATTCAGTGTTTTTGGGTGAGGCACTCGGGTCGTTCTTAAGCTGGACGCGCCTGGTGGGTGGCGGCTACATCAGTCTGCTGAAAATGATCATCATGCCCCTGATTCTGGTGTCCATGATTGCTGCGGTCATCAAGCTGGAGGCTGTATCAGCCTTAGGTCGCATCGGTGGTCTCGTCTTGTTTATGTTGCTGGGCACAACGGCCATTGCCGCATTGATCGGCGCGTATATCGCCGTAAGTTTTGGATTGACCGCAGAAGGGCTGGTTGAAGGCGAGCGGGAGCTTGCTCGGGCTGAGGTTTTACTCAGTCGTCAGGTTGAAATGCGGGACTGGGCGCTGCCTGAACTGTTACTGAGTTTTCTGCCGTCCAATATTTTCTTAGATTTAACCGGCGCCAGACCAACCTCGATCATTGCGGTTGCTTTGTTCGGGATTCTGTTCGGCGTTGCGGGTCTGCAGTTGCGCGCTCAGAATGCCGCGCTTGGCGAGCGGTTACTGGGTGGCATTGCTGTGATTCAGGAATGGGTTATGGCGCTGGTGCGCTTGGTCATTCAATTAACGCCCTATGGGGTTCTCGCCTTGATGATCAACGTGTCGGCCGCAGCCGATGGCGATGACATCATGAACTTGATTAACTTCATTTTCGCGTCTTATACCGCTATTTTGTTGATGTTCATTGTCCACGGCCTGATTCTTCTGGGAGTGGGTTTTAGCCCGAAAGAATTTTACGGCAAAGTCTGGCCCGCGCTGACCTTTGCGTTCTCATCGCGCTCATCCGCCGCAACGATTCCGCTGAATGTCGAGGTTCAAACCAAAGCGTTAGGAAATGATCCATCGATCGCCAATTTGTCAGCGACATTTGGCGCCAGTATTGGTCAAAATGGTTGCGCGGGCATTTATCCTGCGATGTTGGCGGTGATGATTGCACCGACCGTTGGAATCGACCCCATGAGCTTGTCGTTTCTAGTGCCCTTGATTTTGATCACCACGGTGAGTTCCTTTGGGATCGCCGGGGTTGGCGGTGGGGCGACCTTTGCCGCGCTGGTGGTTCTACCCGCGATGGGATTGCCCATTACCTTGGTCGCGCTGTTGATTTCGATTGAACCGTTGATTGATATGGCCAGAACGGCGCTCAATGTTAATGGGTCGATGGTTGCTGGCACGGTGACACAACGATTGCTTGGAATGGGACAAGCCGCAGGTGATACTGAGGAAACCGCTTCCTAACGCAGGGTAGGGTGATCGCTTGTGACGGTTCAGACGCCCGTTTGAAAGTCGTTTTGATCCAGTTTTAGGGCTGTTTTCGGTTTTTGATCGTGACTGTGAAGGCGACCGAGGCCGCTTTGATGCGCCCGGCTGTGAGAAAGCGTTTGCCGGAGATCCTGCTGCGATGGACTCGGCGTTGATTTTGCAGGCGCCCAATGCACAGAGCCTGGTTCTGATAGGCGGTCAATCACTGAAACGATTTTTCGAATGAATTTGACTTAGAACCGGGTCAGTCCCAATCTGTGATGGTGCGTCCCGACCCGATCATGGGGCATGCGCTTAGGGCAACGCGGTATCGGGGTTTAGGTCAGGTGGTATCGCCTGTTATGTGTTTATGACTAAGGAAGACCCAATCGATGTCGAATGAATGGAAATCGCTCAAAATCTTGATCGTTGACGACGATTCGTTTCAGCGGACTATTGTGACGAAGGTGCTCAACCTCCTCGGGGTGACTCAGGTCGCGTCAGCCGCGGACGGCCACGCGGCCGAATTACGACTTGCAGAGGGATGGGACCTGCTCATTCTTGATTTGAACATGCCGGGCATGGATGGCATTGAGTTTCTGAACGTCCTGTCAGATCACGCTTTGAACCCTGCGCTGATTTTCTTTAGTGGAGAAGATCTTCGGTTGTTGGAGGTTGCTGAAGACCTTGCAAGAGATCTCGGAATTCGTGTGATCGGGTCAATCTCCAAGCCAATCGATCGATCAAAAATCGAAGCGTTGTTGGATCGGGTTGAACTGAAGACGGCGCCCCAAGCGAAAACGTTTGTACAATCTGAATTATCCGAAGCTGAAATTCGGGCGGGACTTGCTGCAGACGCTATTCGATTGGTTTATCAGCCCAAAGTGGATGCTGTGTCTCTCGATATGGTGGGCGTTGAGGCGCTGCTCCGGTGGGAAACGCCCGACGGGACGCTGCTCGGCCCGGGGGCTGTTGTGCCGGTTGCAGAGCGCTCTGGGCTAATGTTTGCGCTGACTCAAGCCATTTTTACAACCGCGATGGCGCAACTGAGTCAATGGTGCCAAGCGGGCTATCGCTGGAAAGTGTCGTGTAACTTTTCCGTTAGTGATTTGACAGAGTCGAGTATCGTTCGGGTTCTGGATGATGCCTTGGCAGTATCGGGGGCACCTGCGGAGCTGGTGATATTGGAGGTCACAGAAAGTAAGTTGCCGGAAGATGTCTCGCGCGTTATGTCATCCCTCACGCGGATGCGTTTAAAAGGCTGTGGTATCTCGATTGACGATTTCGGCACCGGTTTCTCGTCGATGGAGCAGCTCAGACGGTTTCCCTTTACAGAACTCAAAATTGATCGGGCTTTTGTGAACGGGGCGCATTCGATGCCTTCGTCAAAAGCGATCTTCGAGTCGAGTGTTGATTTGGCTCGGCGGCTCGGCATCAGTTCTGTCGCAGAAGGGGTCGAGGACGAGGCAGATCTAACGCTGTGTCGGTCCCTTGGCGTTGATCTCATTCAAGGGTTTTACATTGCCAGACCGATGTTCCCGGAGGCCGTGGTTGAATGGGCGATCAAAAGGGGGCATTAGCAAGATTAGGCATCGATAACGCCGAGCTCTAGCAATCGTTCGTGCAGATAGTCTCCAGCGGTATAGCGGCGGGAGAGCTGCACATCGGGACGCGGGTGTAAGAATAAAGGCATCGACATTCGGCTATCGGCGTCAAGTTCGGGATTCTCCGAGGCCACACGATGGGTTGTCGATGGGAAGTAGCCGTTTGAAGCCTCCGCCAGCATATCGCCCGTATTGACCAGCACCTGATCATCGCGGTCTTCGATTCGGAGCCACTCGCCATTCTTCCCAAGAATCTCAAGACCAGGTCCATTTGATGCGGGCAGAATCGTCAATAAATTGATGTCTTCGTGGGCGCTTGCCCGAGGTAGATCGGTGCCGGCACGAACCGCAGGATAATGCAGAATCCGCAATAAGCTAGATTGACTGGCGTCGATCATACTGGACAAGGGTTCGAGGTAGCCGTCGCAAACGTCCGTTGGGGAGTGGCGTTCAACCCAGGTGAGCAATGTTTTGGCGAAGTCTTCGGCTGCGTGATAGTAGGTCAGTAGGTCGGCGCGTAAATCACTCGGGCACCGGCCTGCGGGGTAAAAATGAAAATATTCTTTGAAATCTTGTACTGCACTGCCTTTAGCGGATTCGGCGTCGGCCAAACCAAAATAGCCGTCCTGCGTGTCTTTGTTAAATTGAAATTGAAATTTTGCTTTACTGTCAAAAAATGCCTGCCAATCATCATAGATTTGATGGACCCGGGTCATATCAAGGGGATGATCGGTCAGAGCGGCGAAACCATAGTCGTGAAGGGACCGAACAAAGGCTTGATCGCTATCTTTTGAGCGCATCGATATCGTGGGTAAGGTGTGTTTTGACATAGGGAATCGAGACTTACTGAAATGAAAGGAAGAAACCTGCGAGTGCGGCACTCATCAAGTTCGCCAAGGTGGCAGTGAGCAAGGCTCGAAGACCCAGGCGAGAAATATCGTCGCGTCGGGTCGGTGCAAGGGCGCCGAGGCCGCCGAGTAATATGGCAATGGATGAGAAATTAGCGAAGCCGCACAGCGCAAACACAACAATAGCTTGGCTTATGGGTGACAAAGTATCAGCAATATCCAAGTACGCGATGTAGGCGACAAACTCATTAAGAACCAGCTTCTGCCCGATCAAGCCACCCGCAACATTGGCCTCAGCCCAGGGGACGCCCAGCAAGAAGGCGATGGGTTGGAACAGGTAGCCTAAAATTAATTCAATGGTAACCGCCTCGAATCCGATCAATGCGGTCGCCCATCCCAGCAGGCCGTTGAGGGCGGCGATCAGGGCAATGAAGGCCAGCAGCATCGCGCCAACCGCCATGGCCATTTGAAGCCCCGTCATGGCGCCGTTAGCCGCCGCATCAAAGATGTTGACGTAGTGATGCATTTCGTCATCCAACGCGTCGCTAGGATCTGCCGGTGTGTCGGTCTCGGGTACCATGATCTTCGCCATCATAAGGCCGCCAGGTGCCGCCATAAAACTTGCCGCCAGAAGGTACTTCATCTCAATGCCGAGGGCTGCGTATCCCGCCATGACCGAGCCTGCAATTGAGGCAAGCCCGCCAACCATGACAGCAAATAATTCTGATTTCGTCATGGACGCGATATACGGACGCACCACGAGTGGCGCCTCGGTCTGGCCAATAAAAATGTTCGCCGCAGAAGCCATGGACTCGGTATGGCTGGTCTTAAGCAATTTTCTCAGCGCGCCGCCAATCAGTTTGATCATCCACTGCATGACATTGAGGTAGTACAAAACCGCAATGAGTGACGAGAAGAATATGATCACGGGCAAAACGTTGATGGCAAAAACGAATCCCGCGCCTTCCGCCGCTAAGCTGCCAAATAGGAAATCAATGCCGGCTTTTGAATAACTGAGTAACACCACAACTTTGTCGGCGAGCGCGGCGAGTAAGTCTTTGCCGAAGGGGACATAGAGAATGAGCCCGCCAAGGCCGGCCTGCAGCGCAAAGGCCCCGAGAACGGTTCTGAGCGAAATGGCTTGTCGATTGGTTGACAACAGATAGGCAATAAAAGGAAACAGTGCGATACCCAGCAGGCTGATCATAAGCGAGTTCTCGCAGTGGCAAAGCTTGAATCATATCAATCAAAGTGGGCGGTTGCTAAGGCTTTTGACCTGCTGATCTTTTCAATGCACTCTGTTGGCACAAGCATCCAAGGAGCACACTATGTTAACGAAGGGCGATGACTATCCGCTGCACCAAACCCCAGAGCCGATTGCTTACGTGGGGGGGAATCGCAACTTTTACGACCGTTATTTTTTTAACGGCTATAACGCTGACGGCTCAGTTTTCTTCGCGTTCGCGCTCGGGGTTTATCCCTACGTTGATGTGATGGATGGGGCTTTCTCGATTGTGATCGATGGCCAGCAGCACAATGTGATTGCGTCGAAGACCATGTCACTTGAGCGGTTAACGACCCAAATCGGGCCCTTGGCACTCGAGATTGAAACGCCGTTAGAGCAGCTGCGGATTCGGTGCGATGATGCGGAATCGGGTATCGCCTGCGATCTCGTGTTTACCGCTTTCATTCCGCCTCATGAGGAGCCGAGATTTGTTCGTCGTACTGGGGCGCAGCTTGGGATGGATTTGACAAGGATGATGCAAAACGGAACTTGGTCCGGATCGATAAAAGTTGCGGGCGTTGTCAAAGACGTCTCACCCACTTCATTTCAAGGCACGAGGGATCGTTCTTGGGGTATCCGGAATATTGGCGCGCCGGACGCGCAACCTAATCCTGCCGCGACGGGCTTCCAGTTCTTTTGGATCTGGGCACCGCTGAATTTTAAAGATTTTAGTATTCATTATTTCGTCAACCAGGATGCTGCGGGGGACGCATGGAATGAAAATGCGGTTTTGATTCCGAAAGCGCTAGGTGAGCCTGAAATTAAAATGAAACACTTCGGTTATGAGCAGGACTATGAGCCGGGCACTCGGTTCGCTAAAAATGCCCGGATCCATATGACGTCGGCGGATGGCGAGACTTATCAGATAGAACTGCAGCCAAAGTGGAATTTTTATATGAAGGGCCTAGGCTATGGTCATCCAACGCATCGTCATGGTGGCTATCACGGTGATCTATCGGTCATTCGTGAGCGCTATGAGCTGAATGCAGTAAGCCCTGAAAATATACACGTGCAAGCAATGTGTGATGCGATGCTTACAACCTCGAAAGGACAGGAGCAGGGCCAAGGTGTTTTAGAGCAATTGGTGATCGGACCCCATGCCCCGTCTGGCTTTACCGAATTGATGGATTTTGCTTAGCGTCTTGATGCTTACAGAGGTCGACGTGCCGAGATAATGGCCCGCAAAGGCGCAGGGTAACCCTCGATCGTTTTGTTTGGATTGCACGGGTCGAGAAAATCTGCAAGGGATTGAAAGGCCATCCACGGGGTTTGGCGTTGCTCGATTACGCTTGTTTGCGTGACATCCAAAACGTTAAGGCAGTCAAAGCCGGCCTGCTCGAGTTGCGATAATAACCGGTCAAGGCTCGGCACCTCCCAGACGTTGCGCATTTTGGCATAGCGCGGTTCCGGCTTCAGTGCCGGTTCAGCGCCGTTCTTGATAATCAGGGTTTCAAGCACCAATTCGCCCCCCTTGGCTAGGGCTTGCTTACAGCGGTTCAAATGTTCAATAGGGTCTCGGCGATGGTAGAGCACGCCCATGGAAAAGACCGTGTCAAAAAAGGGGGTATTGGGTAGGTCTTCATCGATTAGAGGCAGCATCGCGGCGTTGTTGGGGCCCTGCAGCCGTTGCAGGGCTTGAAACTGGTAACAAAATAGCCGGGTTGGATCAATTCCGAGCGCGAGACGCGCGCCATCACCCAACATCCGATACAGGTAATAACCATTGCCACAGCCGATATCTAAAACGGCCTTGCCGGCAAGGGGTTGTATTTTGTTTTGCAGCCGCGCCCACTTCCAATCTGAGCGCCATTCGGTATCAAGGTCGAGTCCAAATAGGTTGAAAGGCCCCTTGCGCCAGGGTTTTAGGGCTTGGAGTTGTTGCTCGAGCACCAAGCGGTCGACCTTGTTGTGGCTGCTTAATCGCACGCTGGGTCGAGCGAGTTCCGCGCGCACATCATCCGTTTGGGGGAGGGCCTTAAGAATGTCGTCCCAATCATCGCTCCGGCCGTGAGGACGTAACGCAAGTCGTTCTTGTACCCGAGCTTTAAGAAAGTCATGGTCGTTGCGCAGTAATTCGTGCTGGGTGAGTTCGAAAAAACGATCAAAGGTTGCCAGACTCATCGCGTGCTCACCGACTATCCAGCCCCGATTGATGCGATGTGAGCTTTGGGTTCGTTCGTGGTTTTTGGCCCATAAAAGCGATGAAGTTGAGCGCGCGCGTGAGGGTTTGGGGAATCTCAAAGCCGCATTGCGCTAAGCGCTGATGGTGCGCAAATTCGGTCTCGGGAATTAAAACCGCCTCAAGGGCTGATCTTTTTTGGGCGATCTCAAGCTCGCTGTAACCCTGCTGTCGTTTGAAATCCAGATGCAGGTCGTTGATGGCTTGTTGCGGATCTAGCTCGGGGTTTGTCACTTTTTCGGCAATGAAAACAATGCCCCCGGGTAACAAAGATTGGTAGATTCGGGCCATCAATTGATCTCGTATCGCCAACGGCAGAAACTGAAGCGTGTAGTTGAGCACGATGATCGAGGCCCCAGAGAGGTCGGTATCGCTGATATCCTGGCAGCTGAGTGCGACGCGGTCGTTTTCGATGAGGTTGCGCAACGTAATTTGGCATCGGTCAATCATCGGTTGGGAATTGTCGACGCCGATGACCTTGCAAGTTGTTGGCGAGAAATCGGCCAGTACTTTTGTTGAGGTGCCGGATGAGCAGCCCAAATCAAATAATAAGCTGCCGGGTTGTGCATAGCGACTGGTGATCAGCGAGAGTACCTCATGACAGAGCGCATAGCCGGGCACCGAGCGCGCAATCATGTCGTCGAAAACCTGCGCAACCTGATGATTGAACACAAATGGGGATATGGCGTCTTTCGCCTCAGCGTAAACGCGATCAATATCGGGCGCGTTTGATTCTGGATTGTCGGGCAAGGAGGGCGGCATCTATCCGGTCTCTTAAACGTGAGGAGAATGGCTTGCGCTAGTTTAAGGGAGATTCGGGCCTGGTTAAATCGTTAAAACGCCCGGGGGGGCAACGCGCTAAATCGGCGCATCAACTTAGGGTCATGTCTTGAATTAATTGACAGCAAGTCTAAGATCAAATGGCATG
>ENA-OQVM01000768-OQVM01000768.1-marine-metagenome-genome-assembly--contig:-NODE-768-length-46864-cov-8.490457_pt1 | contig 46864 bp, 44 predicted proteins | sample MGYA00237776_ERZ505498 | MGnify/ENA primary metagenome ERZ505498 (study PRJEB26159, sample SAMN06265151) | marine metagenome | isolation source: Helgoland LTER site | place: Germany:Helgoland, sampling...
CCCAAATTAACATACAAACTCGAATTGGGTTTATCGAATCGTGATATTTCTGGTGCAAATCAATTTACAAGTAATGCACCACGATATATTCTTGATGCTTACGTGCGTTGGAATTTTTACAAGAATTTTACATTACAAGCTGGTCAAGGGAAATTACCTGGAAACATAGAGCGTGTGATTTCTTCAGGCGATTTAGCCATGGTTGACCGTTCGTTATTGAATAGTAAATTCAATATTGATCGTGATTTAGGAGTACAACTTCGTCACCATTTTAAATTATCTGAAAACTTTATTGTCAAAGAAATTTTTGCAATCTCACAAGGAGAGGGTCGTAACATAACCGCTGGAAACTTAGGCGGGCATCAATATACTGGAAGAGTTGAAGTACTTCCTTTTGGAAACTTTAAAAGTAAAGGAGACTACAGAGGAGCTGATTTGGAACGCGAACAAACTCCTAAACTTTTGGTTGGGGTAGTATATGATCTGAATAACGATGCTGTTAAATCGAGAAGTAACCAAGGTTCTTATCTAGAAACCGCAGATGGTTTTTATAAGACTGATGTAAGTACTCTGTTTTTTGATGCGCACTTCAAATATCGAGGGTTTTCTATTATGGCTGAATATGCCGACCGAGATGCTGATGCTCCTCTTGCTCGAAATGCAGATAATAGCCTTACGGGTGCTGTAGTAAACATTGGAAATGCTACTAACGTTCAAATGGGATATGTACTCCCATCAAATGTTGCAATAACTGGGCGTTATACCCATATTAATTTTGATGAAATCGTATCTTCGAAAAACAAAATTACACAATACACTTTGGGCTTGTCTAAATACGTTGCTAAACATAAATTAAAAATTCAAACGGATGCGACCTATGAAAATACAGTCGCTTCAAACAATAAAATTGTGTACCGTATTCAATTTGACATTCACTTCTAATAACAAAAAACTATGGATAATATTTATTTAATACTCGTTGCTGTTTTAGCTATTCTAGCTGTTGGAGATCTTATCGTTGGAGTTAGTAACGATGCGGTAAACTTTTTGAATTCTGCAGTAGGATCGAAAGCCATTCCCTTTAAAACAATTATGATTTTAGCTTCGCTTGGAGTTGCAGCTGGTGCTTTGTTTTCAAGTGGATTGATGGAAGTTGCTCGAAAAGGTATTTTTAACCCTGGAGAATTTTACTTCGACGAGATTATTTTGATATTCACCGCGGTAATGTTAACCGACATTTTACTACTTGATTTTTTCAACACCCTAGGTATGCCTACCTCAACAACGGTATCTATTGTTTTCACCTTGTTAGGAGCTGCTGTTTTTATGTCAGTTATTAAAATCATTGAAACTACTGGAGATTTTGGCGATATTGTAAACTACATTAATACAACAAAAGCCATCCAGATTATTTCTGGAATTTTACTCTCTGTAGTAGTTGCTCTAACTGTTGGAGCAATAGTCCAGTGGTTTTCTAGACTTTTCTTAACCTATGAGTTTGAGAAAAAAGCAATGTGGGTTAGTGCTCTTTTTGGAGGGATAGCACTTTCTGCCATTACCTACTTTATTTTAATGAAAGGGATTAAAGGAACACCTTTTGCCAATATAAAATACGATATCCTTGGGGGTATGAAAATTAAAGACTTATTAGAACAAGAAGTTTTTAAGGTTGCCTTAGCAAACTTTTTAGTTTGGTTTGGTGTGTCGTTTTCTGTCATTCGATTTTTAAAAGTAAACATTTACAAGGTTATTATTGGAACAGGAACCTTTGCCTTGGCCTTAGCTTTTGCTGGGAATGATTTGGTAAATTTCATTGGAGTTCCGATTGCTGCATATCAATCCTATGAGGCTTGGGTGGCTTCTGGAGCTGCAGCTTCTGACTTTAGCATGGGTGTGCTTTCATCTAAAGTGCCAACACCAACTCTATTCTTGATTTTGTCTGGCGGTATTATGGTTTTGACTTTATGGTTATCTACCAAAGCAAAAAAAGTAATGAAAACTGAATTAGACCTTTCGGATCAAAATTCTATTAAAGAGCGTTTTCAACCCAATTTTCTTTCTAAAGTAATTGTAAAAACATTCCAAATAATTGGGAATGGTTTTAATACGCTTCTTCCAGCAACTTTAAAAAAGAACATTGATATTCAATTTGCGAACACCGAACTTGTTCTTAAAAATCAGAACGACAAAAATGCACCTTCTTTTGACATGCTTCGTGCTTGTGTAAATTTGGTAGTTGCCTCGATATTAATTTCTATTGCAACCTCGTACAAACTTCCTTTATCGACAACATATGTAACCTTTATGGTTGCAATGGGTACTTCCCTTGCCGATCGTGCATGGCAAAGAGATAGTGCTGTTTATCGCGTTGCTGGGGTACTCAATGTAATTGGTGGTTGGTTTTTAACTGCATTCACTGCCTTTGTTGTGTCTGGAATTATTGTAACGCTAATTAAATTAGGTGGGCCTCAAGCCATCGCAATTATACTTTTTATAATCCTATTGATTATTGGTAAAAACTACCTGAAGCACAGAAGTGAAAATGCGGACTTAATCGATCTAAATGGATTAATTAAATCTGAAAGTAGTTCGATCAAAGGCGTTATGGACGAAAGCACAAAGAACGTTATAAAAGTATTTAAGCGTGTTGATAAGGTATATGCTATACTTTCCGAGGGGCTTGCTAAACACGATAAATCACTACTCAAAAAAGGAAAGAAAAACATCAACCGATTAACTGACGATGTTGATGAATTGAGAGAGAATATTTTTTACTTTATCAAAAACCTAGAAGAATCGAGTTTGTCGGCGAGTAACTTCTACATCGTTATCTTGAGTTTAATTCAAGATATAACGGACGACTTGGAGTATATCGTAAAGAAAAGTTACAAGCACGTTAACAACGATCATTCAAAACTAAAACTAAGTCAAGTTCGCGACTTACAAGAAATTCATGAGCTCACAAATTCTATTTTCCAAGATGCTATGGAGGCTTTTGAAAACAACTCGATTGCTAAACTTGAAAACGTTTTGAACAATCGTTCGAATATCGTAAGTAAGCTTGATGAAAAAATTAATGCTCAGATAGAACGTACTCGTAACGAAGAAACGAGTCCAAAAAATGCTACTCTTTACTTCAACATACTTTTGAAATCAAAAGACTTATACCTACACAGGTTGAATGTTATGGAAACCTTTTTAGAAAATATTCGTAAAATCGAATCTTAGTCTTTTACGTTTTTAGAATCAAAAAGCTCCTTATCTAGATTAGATAAGGAGTTTTTTGTTTATAATATGTTTTCATATCAAACTCCTTTTTTGGAGTTACTCGGTGTGACAATTTTGAACCAATTAAATTATGGTGCTGAAGTTTGAGCAAAAAAAAACTCCGTTCGAAAACGGAGTTTATATAGTACGAAAATAGTACTGTTTATGAACCGCACATCAGGCAATCGTCGCCTTCATTTTCTTTTGATTGTTGCAGCATTGTCTTCAATTCAGAGGGAGTAAGAGGTTCTACAGGTATAGCTGCAGGAGTGACTTTACTAGCCGCTGCTTTAACTGATCCTATTGTTTCTTCAACTGTAGCAGTTGCTAGAGCTGGTTTCACTTCCTTTTTGGTTTCCTTGGTTACTGTAAACTTAATCGCATCTACAGCAGATTTGGTTCTTAGATAATACATTCCTGTTTTGAGTCCAGACTTCCAAGCGTAGAAATGCATTGATGTTAATTTTGGCATTGTAGCTCCTTCCATAAAGAGATTCAACGATTGTGATTGATCAATGAAATATCCACGTTGACGCGACATATCAATAATGTCTTTCATGCTCATTTCCCAAACTGTCTTGTAGAGTTCTTTAAGTTCTGCAGGGATACCATCGATTCTCTGAACAGATCCGTTTGCACGCATCAATTCTTGCTTCATATCTTCTGTCCAAAGACCTAAATCAACTAAATCTTCTAAAAGGTGTTTGTTTACTACAATGAATTCTCCTGATAATACTCGACGGGTATAGATGTTTGAAGTGTATGGCTCAAAGCATTCATTATTTCCTAAAATTTGAGAAGTAGAAGCAGTAGGCATAGGAGCAACCAATAATGAGTTACGTACACCGTGCTTTTTCACTTGTTTTCTTAAAGCTGCCCAATCCCAACGTCCGCTGAGTTCTTCGTCTTTAACGCCCCACATATTGTGCTGAAACTCTCCTTTAGACATTGGAGAACCTTTATACGATTGGTAAGGTCCTTCCTTTTTAGCTTCTTCCATTGAAGCTGTTACAGCTGCAAAATAAAGTGTTTCAAAAATATCTTGATTCAATTCTTTTGCCTTCTCAGAAGTAAAAGGTAATCGCAATTGAATGAATGCATCGGCAAGACCTTGAACACCAAGTCCAACTGGTCGGTGACGCATATTTGAGTTTTCTGCCTCAATTACTGGGTAATAGTTACGATCGATTACACGGTTTAGATTAACAGTAACTTGTTTGGTTACACGAAATAATTCGTCGTGATCAAAAGCACCATCTTTAATAAACATGGGTAAAGCAATCGAAGCTAGGTTACAAACCGCTACTTCGTCAGGAGCAGTATACTCCATAATCTCAGTACAAAGATTTGAAGAACGAATGGTTCCTAAGTTTTTCTGATTCGACTTACGATTAGCCGCATCTTTATAAAGCATATAAGGAGTTCCTGTCTCAATTTGAGATTCTAGAATTTTTTCCCATAACTCTCTTGCACGAATTGTTTTTCTTCCCTTTCCTGCCTCTTCATATTGAGTGTAAAGAGCGTCAAACTCTTCACTGTGACAATTGAATAGGTCTGGGCATTCGTTTGGACACATTAAGGTCCAAGTGCTATCTTGCTCCACACGTTTCATGAATAAATCGGGAGTCCACATAGCAAAGAATAAATCACGTGCACGCATTTCTTCTTTTCCTGTGTTCTTCTTGAGATCTAAAAAGTCGAAAATGTCAGCATGCCATGGTTCGATATAAATAGCGAAAGAACCTTTACGTTTTCCTCCACCTTGATCTACGTAACGTGCAGTATCATTGAAAACACGTAGCATCGGTACAATACCATTCGAAGTTCCGTTTGTTCCTGCAATATAAGATCCAGTTGCGCGAACGTTGTGTATAGACAATCCGATACCACCTGCAGACTGCGAAATCTTGGCCGTTTGTTTTAGCGTATCGTAAATTCCATCAATACTATCGTCCTTCATGGCCAATAAGAAACATGAGGACATTTGAGGTTTTGGAGTTCCTGAATTGAAAAGTGTTGGTGTCGCATGTGTAAAGAAACGCTTAGACATCATTTCATAGGTCTCAATTGCTGCATCCAAATCATCGATGTGAATTCCAATAGAAACCCGCATCAGCATGTGCTGAGGGCGTTCTGCAATTACACCATTTAATTTCAAAAGGTATGAGCGCTCCAGTGTTTTAAAACCAAAGAAATCGTAACCAAAATCGCGATTATAAATGATAGAAGAATCTAATTTCTCTGCATTGTCTTGAATCACTTTAAAAACCTCATCCGATAACAAAGATGCTTTTTTTCCGTTTCTTGGATTTACGTATTCGTATAAATCCTTCATGGTTTCGGAAAAAGATTTTTTAGTGTTCTTATGTAAGTTAGAAACCGAAATACGTGCTGCTAGTTTGGCGTAATCAGGATGAGAGGTTGTCATCGTAGCTGCAGTTTCAGAAGCTAGGTTATCTAGTTCCGAAGTGGTAACTCCGTCATAAAGTCCTTCGATTACACGCATTGCTACACGAACCGGATCAACCAAAGGATTCAATTCATAACACAGTTTTTTTACCCTTGCGGTAATTTTATCGAACATTATCGGCTCTCGATGGCCGTCTCTTTTGACTACAAACATGATTGTCTAACGATTTAATTTTTATATATGGAGGTCATCAAAGACCCTTGAATAGGTTGTTGTTTTTTACAAACAAAAAATAGCGAATACTTTTCTAGAAATCTGCGTCGAAACTAATATCCGTTTCTTTATCGTCTGTAATAAGTACTCCCGCTTTTTGATATTCAGAAACACGTTTTTCAAAGAAGTTGGTTTTTCCTTGAAGTGAAATCATGTCCATGAAATCAAATGGATTTGTTACGTTAAATTGTTTTTCACATTCCAATTCTTGAAGCAAACGATCAGTAACAAACTCTAGGTATTGAGTCATCAACTTTGCGTTCATTCCAATAAGGCTAACGGGAAGTGATTCGGTAACAAATTCTCTTTCAATATTAAGTGCATCAAGAATAATTTCTTGGATGCGTTCTTTGGGAACTTTATTTACTAAGTGATGGTTGTGTAAGTGTACTGCAAAATCACAGTGAACTCCTTCGTCTCTTGAAATCAATTCATTTGAAAAAGTAAGTCCAGGCATTAGGCCTCTTTTCTTTAACCAATAAATAGAACAAAACGCTCCAGAGAAGAAAATACCTTCAACTGCTGCAAATGCGATTAAGCGTTCTGCAAAAGAATCAGATTCTATCCACTTCATTGCCCATTTAGCTTTCTTTTGAATTGCAGGAAAAACATCAATGGCTTGGAACAATTGATTTTTTTCCACCTCATCCTTAACATAGGTATCAATCAATAACGAATAGGTTTCTGAATGGATGTTCTCCATCATAATCTGAAAACCATAGAAGAATTTAGCTTCTGAATACTGTACTTCATTGACAAAGTTTTCTGCTAAATTTTCATTTACAATCCCATCAGATGCCGCAAAAAATGCTAAAATATGCTTGATGAAGTATTTTTCATCTTTACTCAACTTGTTATCCCAGTCAGTTAAATCTTGGTGTAAATCTATTTCTTCCGCTGTCCAAAAACTAGCTTCCATCTTCTTGTACCATTCCCAAATATCATGATGTTCAATAGGGAAAATTACAAATCTATTTTTATTCTCTTGAAGGATGGGCTCTACTGCTTTTGTCATATCGTCATAAATGGAATTAGTACTGGTTGTTTTGTCTAATACAAAGATTGAAAATTGTTGTGATAAATGAAAGCCATAATTGTTCACAATGCAGCTTAGTTTTTAACAAAAAAAGTGGAAAAGTCGAAATTTGACTAAAAAGATAAAAAAAATAAAATGCTGTAAATCAGTATTTTAAATGCTAAAAAAACCGCTAAGCCCCTGTAAACATTGAATTATTCAGAAAGGTGCTTTTGAGCAACTCGATCCAATTCGTTGTACCAAGGTTCGCCAAATTTTCTTATTAGTGCATCTTTCACAAACTTATATACAGGAACTTTAAGTTGAGCTCCTAAGGAACAAGCTGTTTCACAAATTTGCCAGTGATGATAATTTATTGCAGTGAATTCTGAGAATTCCTGAATCCGAATTGGGTAAAGGTGGCATGAAATGGGTTTTTTCCAATCCAATTTGCCATCTTTCTGGGCGTTTTCTATTCCACATTGAGCGGTTCCATTGTCTGTAAAAACAGCATAGGCACATTCTTTTCCATTAACTAATGGTGTTTCCCATTCGTCAGGAAAGGCTTCGATATATTTACCTTGTTCTTTGATTGCAGATTTCCCTGCCTCATTTAGATAAGGAGCGATTGCTTCATAATTGTCTTCAAGAATTTGAAGTTCTTTTTTTTCTAAAGGGGCACCCGCTTCACCTTCTACGCAACAAGCTCCTTTACATTGAGTAATATTACAGACGAAATCGCGATCCAACAGATCTTCAGAAACTAAGGTTTTTCCTATTTGTAGCATAGGGTAAAGATACGACGGTTTGGAGCAAAAAAGAAAGCCGTTAAGTGCTAAAAATTAGGAAAATAAAGTACTTTCGCAAAAAAAATATAATGAAAATAAATCCTAAAGAAATTTTGACAGCCGGAATGGTTCTTTTTGCTGTCATTGACATTATCGGAAACATCCCAATAATCATTTCTCTTCGAAAAAAATCGGGCCATATTCAATCTGGAAAGGCTTCTATTGTTTCCTGTATCATTATGATTGGTTTTTTATTTTTGGGTGAAGAAATTTTGAATCTCATTGGTATTGACATTAACTCCTTTGCTGTAGCCGGAGCCTTTATTATTTTCTTTATGGCTATCGAGATGGTCTTAGGAATTAACCTTTACAAAGAAGACGAGAGTCCTGCAACAGCTTCGATTGTTCCACTAGCTTTTCCAATGATCGCTGGTGCCGGAACCATGACCTCTTTACTTTCCTTGCGTGCCGAATTCGAAGTGATTAACATCATCATTGCTATTATAATTAACATTGTTTTTGTCTATATTATCTTGAAGTCATCTAAAAAGATTGAATCTGTGTTGGGCGCTTCCGGAATCAGTATTATCCGTAAAGTTTTTGGAGTCATTCTTTTGGCAATTGCTGTCAAGCTTTTCACAACGAACATTCGTCAGATGATTATATAAAAAGTGATTTGCTTTTTATATAAGCTGCAGATCGTTAAATTTGCATGCAACAAAGCGTATTAACTCCTTTTGATTCCAGAGATATGAAAATTTTTATCCGAGTACTGATGGTTTTAGCCCTAGTAATGGCTGTCTATAATGCAACAAAAGTAGATTTTGAAGCTCCTCTTCAGGGTGACAGTAGTGTTGCCGTTATTGGAATTTTAGCTTCTCTTAGTGCCTTCTTGCTTTTATTCATCTTATTACTCTCTAAAAAAATAGCGGCTAAGGTTTTAAAGAAATAACACTAATCTAGTGGTGTTCGACCTAAGAGTGTTTTTGTCTTGGTAATGAAATCATCTTGTTCGTGAATGATTTTCAAAAATGCTTCTTGATCAAAAAGCTGTAGTGCTAAATAGGCCTTGATTGAGTTTTCAATCAACAACTCATTTTCCATACGAACAGGAACCCCTTGATTCTTGAAGAAGGTTTGAAAAGATATTAGGAGTTCTTCTTTATTGGGCAACGGATTTTCAATTAGTGCAGCAAGAGATTCATAAGTATAAAGCGTTCGATTCTTATCCAGCTCCAAAAATACAAACCGATTAACGAGGTTGGATCGCAAAATATAGTTATCCCATTCCGAATCTAAATCCGAAGTACCCGGAACATATTCGTCTGGAGTAATTCCACCACCACCGTAAACAGTTCTCCCGCCAGGAGTAGTGAATTGTAGAGAATCATTTACCGGTACATTATCGCTGTCTTGTATTTCTCCAGACTCATAACGGGTTCCAATTTCATCGTAATAAGAATCCTTTCCTTCTGAATAAGAACGCTGAATGGAACGACCTGTGGGAGTATAATATCGAGCCGTTGTTAATCGAATTGCGTCGCCTGCCCCTAAAGGCATTTGTTGTTGTACGAGACCTTTACCAAAAGAACGTCGTCCTACAATCCAAGCCCGATCATTGTCCTGTAAAGCCCCTGCTACAACTTCGCTGGCCGAAGCCGATTGCCCGTTAATCAAGACATAGACCTGACCTTTTTCAAATAATCCGCCTTCAGTTGCCAAAGCTTCTTCTCTTTCCCCTTGATTGCTTTCAGTAATTACCATTACTTTTCTTTTTGATAAAAAGGCATCGGATATTTCTTCGGCGATATGCAAATAACCTCCCGGATTATCTCGAAGATCTAGAACCAATTGATCTGCTCCTTGTTCCTTGAGACTGACTAATGTTTTTCTAAACTCCACTCCTGTTCTTTGTGCAAAACGGTTGATTTGAATATATCCAACTCCTTCCGATAATAAATATCCATAAACAGACGGAATAGGCACTTGCCTTCGTTCTAAATTAAATTCTAAAAACTCTTCTGTTGCTTTGCGATAAACCTGAAGTTGCACTTTGGTGTCGGGTTTTCCCTTTAAACTCCGAATGATGGAAGCACTGTTTTTATTTTTCCCAAACAGTGTGTCTTGATCTGCCATCAAAATTCGATCTCCTGGTAAAATTCCAACGGCTTTGCTGGGTCCATTTTCTAAAACCCGCACAACACTTACAGTATCTTGTTCCATGAAAAAACTAACACCAATTCCAACAAATGCCCCCTGCATACTCTCTGTAATTTGCTGCATTTCTTCTTTAGGAATATACACCGAGTGGGGATCTAACTGCTCCACAACATTTGAAATCATGGTGTTGACCAAACTGTCGGTGTCGATATCATCGACATAATTGGTTTCTATATATTGTATGAATTGCTTTAGCTTCTGGCTGCTACTAATCTCAAAATTGGTAGCGTTGAATACAATTTGTTGATTGCTTCCAAGAGTAAATCCTAAGAAGACAGACAGTAAAACAGTAATCCAGAGGTAGAGGTTATTACTTTTCATATGGGAAGGTTATTGGGGGAGATGGGTGAGTTGAATTCCAGCTTTTTCTAAAAAATCAATTCCAGAAGTGTCTTTGTACGCAGAAGCATATACTACTCGAGTAATTCCAGATTGGTGAATTAGTTTGGAACATTCTTTACAAGGAGAAAGTGTAATGTAGAGAGTTGCGCCTTTACAAGACTGGGTAGAAGCTGCCACCTTTAGTATAGCATTAGCCTCGGCATGGAGCACATACCATTTGGTATAATGTTCTTCATCTTCACATATGTTTTCGAAACCAGAAGGAGTACCATTATAACCATCAGAAATAATCATACGATCTTTCACTATTAAAGCCCCTACTTTTTTGCGCTCACAATAAGAAAGCTGTCCCCAAGTTGCTGCCATCTGCAGATAGGCCTGGTCGTATTTTGTTTGTTTATCCATTACCAACAAAGGTACGAGAAATCGAACGCTGAATGAAATTTTTTATATTTGATAAATGGAAATCACCCCTTTAGACTCAAAAATAATGCTAGAAAACAGTCGTGTTTTATTACTCCCTTTTGAAAGCGAGCGAAAATCTGAACTCAAAAAAATAATTTTCAATCACGATATTTGGCGCTATATGGGAATGAATATAGAAACTGAAAGTGACTTTAAACAGTATGTTCATGAAACCTTGGAGTTGAAAAAAAAGGTGCATGTTATCCTTTTATTATTGTTGATAAAAAAACAAATGAAGTGGCTGGAAGTACTCGCTTTGGCAACATCAATCAGAAAAGTGAAAAATGTGAAATTGAATGGACGTGGTATGGATCACAATTTCAAGGCACAGGGTTAAACAAAGCTACCAAATACGAACTCTTAAACTTTGGATTTGAAACACTTGGCTTTAGAAGAATTCAATTGAGTGCCGATCTAGAGAACATTCGTTCACAGAAAGCCATTGAAAAACTTGGTGCTCAAAGAGAAGGGGTTTTTAGAAACAATTATATTGACTCAAATGGGGTCAGTAAAGATGATGTGTATTATAGTATCATTAAAGAAGAGTGGCCACAACTTAAGTCAACTCTTTTTTCTGAGTTTTCTTAGACTAAGAGGTGCCTTTTTAATTTATTTCTTCTGCTACTGCTTTTCACAAAGATTAAAATTCTTCTGAATAAGGGGAGTAATTACACCAAAAAAACAAGCTGTTTAGGCTCATTTATTTGATGAAATAACCTCTTTTTTTCCTGTTTAATATTTTTTCATACATTGGTGTTCCCAATTCTAACCAATCTAAATCAACTACTTATGAAAAAATCAATCCCTTTTTTATTGTTATCCCTTTTATTTATATCCTGTGGAGGATATTCTCAAGAGGAACAAATGCTTTACGATTATGAAAATAAAGGAGTTCAAGAGTTTCTATCAACAGAATTAAGTGAACTTGATTTTCAAATACTAAAGGTTGAGATTGTCGATTCCGTGATCGCTATGGATAGTCTCACCTATTTTTTTGACGTATTCAAGTCAGAATTCGAAGATGCTCTTCCTGAAATAGATGAAAATAGCTACGACAAATTGATTGAAACTTACGATGTTAATTACAAAGGATACGATTCTTTGGTTGGGGTTTATGAAAAAATAAATGACTCCTACGGGAGGAACAAAGTTTTGGAGTTTTCTGAACAAAGAGACACATACAAGGCTTATCGAGATAAGGTTGTAGGTTTGAAAAATCGATTCGATTACTTCATGGATATGGGGAGTAATACGCTTGCACACAAGTTTAAGGGCACCTACTCACTTAAAAATCCACTCTTAAACAACCTAGTTCAAACCCATGAAAAACTCTATTTCACCAATGCTGAGGGAACTAAGTTCATAAAAACTGAGGAGCTTGAATAAAACTAACCTATGGAATTCTTACTGCTCATAATCGGCTTATTCGTAGTTCTTGTAATTGGAGGTGGAAAATTAGGCGGTTTTATCGGAAGGTTTTTCGATAAAGATTAATGTTCGTTTGTACATATTAGGATATCTGTAGTGAAGTTAATCACGCACTATAGAGTCAATTGCATGGAAATAGAGTGCAATAAACTGAAGTTCGTATTTGCGTTATTCTTTGTGTTTATAAAACCCTAATTTTTAAAAAAGGATTTCACAATCATGTTTTTAGTGCTTAAATAAAACGCTGTTAATCCGCTGAGATTTTTCTTAGGGCGTTTTCCTTTTCCAAGACGACCAATTTGTAAAGCGTACCAAGGCAACTCGACACCTCCCATTTTATCGATAAATCGAAATCCTGAACTAGGGAATGGTGTTTCAAAAGCAGTAGTTTTTCCTGAAAAAATATCTTGAGCAAGCTCAGGACTCAAACAAAAAGGACGAGCCAAACCAACAATATCCAGTTTCTCATCGGCCAGGGCTTGTTCCATAACCGCAACCGTTCTAAAACCTCCGGTCAACATCAGTGGTTTGTCGGTTATCGATCTGACTTTTTCTATATAGTCTAAGAAATAAGCTTCACGTTCTTGCGTGCTTTTCTTTTGTTTATGCCCTACCATTGCTGGTTTCTCATATGTTCCGCCCGATATTTCAATAAGATCGATCCCCTCTTTAGACAATAAACGAACTACTTCCATTGATTCTTCCTCCGAAAAACCTCCACGTTGAAAATCAGCAGAATTTATTTTAATCCCTATGGGATACGCTGCTCCTACCTGGGTGCGTATTTCTTTGTAAACTTCTAAAACAAAACGCGCTCTATTTTCTAAAGAACCGCCCCATTGGTCGTTTCTGGTATTACTCAATGGAGACAAAAATTGACTGACTAAATAGCCATGTGCGCCATGAATTTGACAGCCCGAAAATCCAGCATCTTGCATTATTTTTGCTGCATTACCGAAACGTTTGATGATTTTCCAAATTGCATCTTCTGTTAGGGGAGTTGGTTTTTTAAACATCGAAGAAGCTCCGCCCATCTTGAGTGATACTGCCGATGGCGCTACCACTTCTTTGTTTATGGCAGCAAAAGCCTGACGTCCTGGATGATTGAGCTGTGGCCAAATCTGGGTTCCAGTACCTTCGACTGTTTTTGCCCAAGCTTGTAAAAGTTTGAAATTTGAACGATCCTCAACCACTACATTGCGTGCCTCTCCCAAAGCTTGAGAATCGACCATAACATTGCCCGTAATTAAGAGTCCAGGATTACCTTTTGCCCAAACTTCGTAAGCCTTGATCAATTGCTTTGTCGGAGCATTTTTTAATGTCCCTATGTTTTCACTCATAGCAGACTTAGCTATTCTGTTTTGCAAAAGAGAACCGCTTGGTAACGAAAAGGTAGTTTGTAATAATTTCATCAAGTGTATTTAATAATAGTGCAGAGTAAGATACAAACTTATTCCACTTGGGCTGAATTAAAAAGAAAAGGTTAAAAAGGGCTGGTTTCAATTATCATGCGGATGGCTTGAGAAAGAATCATTGCGCCAATGACTAATTGCCATTTAGACTTATTGATTTTCAAAACATTTAGAAACAATACATTAAAAATTAGTATTCCCACAACGATAAAGATTTGAACAGCTTCAACTCCAAGAGCAAATGAAAGTAAGTCGACTAAAGCTTCATCTTCAGAAACAATGAGAGAGAAATAACGTCCAAAACCCAATCCGTGAATCAATCCAAAAATCAGAGTTATTATAGATGGAAACCAATTCGCAACAGGAACTATTTTAGTTTTTAATAAAGGAATACAACTCAAGGCAATGGTGACAGGAATCAAGAACTCAATCCAGTCAGCTGAGAGTTTTAGCTCAAAAAAATAATTTCCAAAAAGGGAGAGTGTATGTCCCAAAGTAAAAAGAGAAACCCACCAGAGTAATTTTTGGAATTCGCGAAACCCAAAAGGAATAGCAAGTGCAATGATAAAATAAAAATGATCCAGTCCTTGGAAATCCAGAACATGATTGAATCCGAGCTGAGCATAAAACCAAATTGTTTCCATAATCCTTAGTTTTTATAGTCCGCGCTCTTTTTGAATTTTTTCGTAAGCCGCCTGAACTTGTTGAAATTTTTCCTGAGCTCCTTTTAGCATTGCTGGATCAGCGCTACTTAGCTTATCAGGATGATATTTTTTTGCCATAGAGCGGTACGCTTTTTTCACTTCCGCATCGGTAGCATTGGAATCGATCTCCAAAATCTTATACGCATTCCCAGCCTGTTGTATAAACATAGCCTTGATGCTCTCGAAATTAGCGGATTGAATACCCAAAGCAGCCGCAATTTGATTTATTTTTTTTATCTCAGAGGGTGAAACACTTCCATCTGCATTGGCAATTCCAAAAAGAAAATGTACAATTTGAAGGCGAGTGTTGTAGGGGGTTCCATTGACAAATAAACCCGCTACTTTGGAAAGGTCTTGGGTTTCTTTTTTGATTTCAGAATTGAATCTAGAAAAAATAACTGCGGCATAATCTGCTCCGTAATTTGCAATAAAGTAGTTGCGAACAAAACGCAATTCTTTTGCTTCTATTTTACCATCTGCCTTAATCACTAATGCTGCTAAAGCCAGAAGATTCAGTTCAAACTGATTGGTTTCCATAGAGCGAAAACTACTCGTATTGAAGGATCGAGTAGAGCCTTTTTTCATAAAACCTTCGATCATGCTTCCAAGAAAGTATCCTAAAACAGCTCCACCAAAACGCAAATAAGTATATCCTAAAACAGCACCAATCCATTTTATCATTAAAAAAAATTTGACCCAAAGATAGTTTTTACTTTAAAAAATAAAGTGAACATTATCTTAAAATCAGTAGAAATAAAGGAAACTTTTTATCTTTGTATAAATTAAAAAAACAGTCTATGTATCCAGCAGAATTTGTACAACCTATGCGCGATGAATTAACCGCAGTAGGGTTCAAACAATTAAATGAAGTAGCTCAAGTAGAAGAGGCGATTAGTGCAGAAGGAACAACTTTAGTTGTAGTGAATTCGGTTTGTGGATGCGCTGCAGCAAATGCAAGACCAGGAGTTCGTATTTCTTTAGCGAATGAAAAAAGTCCAAGTACTCTAGTAACTGTTTTTGCAGGAGTAGATTTTGAGGCTACCGATCGTGCTCGTGCGCTTATGGTTCCCTTTCCTCCTTCTTCTCCAAGCATGGCATTATTCAGAAATGGAGAATTGGTTCACATGCTCGAACGTCATCACATTGAAGGCCGTCCTGCAGAAATGATTGCAGAAAACTTGAAACAGGCTTACGACGAGTTCTGTTAAGCAATAACAAAGGATACTGCCTTTTTTAAAGGCAGAAAATCGATCATAATGTATAAATCCATCGCAAGCCTATTCTCGGTTGTTTTCTTTGTGTGCTTTATGATGAATTTAGTGATCTTCCATGGTATTCAGGTATTTGTCCGAACCCTGTTCGGGTACAATGCACACAAAGTATCTATTGATATTCTTAACTTTTTCCTGCTCCGTTGTTTCAATCTTTTGGGCACACGAATTCAATTCAATAACAACTTTGACTTACCAACCGATCGCCCACTAATCATTATTGCAAATCATCAGAACACTGCTGATATTCCTCCACTGATTTGGTATTTACGAAAGCATCATTTAAAATTTGTAAGTAAAAAAGAGCTTGGAAAAGGTATACCCAGTGTTTCTTATCATCTGCGCAATGGTGGTTCTGCTTTAATTGATCGAAATGATCCTATTCAAGCAGTTAATGAAATCAATCGCCATGCCGCTCTTTTAGCAAAAAACAATTGGTCAACACTGATTTTTCCTGAGGGAACTCGATCTAAAAATGGAGTGCCTAAAAGCTTTAAAACTAGGGGGATAAAAACCATCATCGAAAAAACACCCAATGTGCTTATTGTACCTATTACAATCAATAACTCATGGAAGTTTAATCGCTGGGGCAACTTTCCGCTGCCTTTAGGAATTAAAATAGTTTTTGATGTTCACGAGCCCGTAGAACCTTCAGATAACCTCTCAACTGAATTTTTTAATGCGATCGAAAAAACAATAACCGATGCTGTTGTATTGGATTAGTTTCCTGTAAAATTCGCTTTTCTTTTCTCCAAGAAAGCTTGGGTGCCCTCTTTAAAGTCTTCAGAACCAAAACAAGCTCCAAAACCATTAACCTCAGCTTCAAATCCATTCAGTCCTTCTTCATAAGCAGCATTAACTGCCTGAATTGCCTGACCAATAGCAAAGGGTGAATTCTTTAAAATCTTTTGTGCTAAAGCAGCTGCAGCTGGCAGGAGTTCTTCTTGAGGAACAACTTGAGTGACTAAACCAAAGTCCAAAGCTTGATCAGCAGCAAGCATCTGGCAACTAAGAATTAATTCAATCGCTCTTCCTTTTCCAATAATCTGTGCCAAGCGTTGGGTTCCTCCATACCCGGGGATCACGCCCAACGAAGTCTCGGGTAAGCCCATTTTTGCATTTGCAGAAGCAATTCGCATATGACACGACATTGCCAATTCGAGTCCACCCCCTAAAGCAAAACCATTGATTGCAGCAATCACAGGTTTGTTCATTTGTTCTATGAAGGTAAACACAGCGTCTTGTCCTTTTTGCGCAAGAGCCCTTCCTTCTACAGGTCCAAATTCAGAAAATTCTGCAATATCAGCTCCTGCTACAAAAGCTTTTTCACCACTCCCGGTCAACACAATAACACGTACGCTCGCATCTGTTCGAAGGTCAGAAAACACTTGATTCAATTCTTCTAAAACTGCTCTATTGAGTGCATTAAGCTTTGTTGGTCGGTCGATTTGAATCCATGCAACTTGGTCTTGAATTCTTAACTGAAGGTTGGCTGTGCTCATTTTTATTTTTTTAATTGGATGATGAATTTTGTCCCACGATCTTGCTCCGTTTCATAATGAATTGATCCACCTAAAGAATCAATACTGTTCTTCACTATTGCTAAACCTAGACCCATTCCTCCAGTTTTAGTTGTAAAATTGGGTTGAAATATTTTATCAATATTTTCTGCGGTGATTCCCGATCCGTTATCTTCAATTTCAATACGCAAGCCTGCTGCTCCTTTTTGAATACGGACTTGAATTTTCGGGTCTCTCTCTTGGGGTACGGCCTGAATTGCGTTCTGAACCAAATTGGTCATTATACGAATCCATTGAGTCCGATCAATGTCCCAAAAGATTTGCTCTTCGGAACTACTGTATTGAATTACTCCTGGCTCAAAAATATCAATAGATAGTCTTGTGATTTCGACAATATCTTCTGTTTCGACAATGAGTTTCGGCAAGGTTGCAAAGTTTGAGAATGCAGTCGCTACCCTACTCATGGTGTCAATTTGCTCAATCATGATCTTAGAAAAATCGATTACCTTTTGATTGATCTTAGGGTCTTCTGGGTCAAATCGTTGCTGAAAACTTTGAATAGTAAGCCGCATAGGAGTTAGCGGATTCTTAATTTCATGCGCAACTTGCTTGGCCATTTCTTGCCAAGCTTGTTCTCGTTCTGAACGAGCTAATTTTGCTATACTTTCTTCCAGTGCATCCAACATGCTGTTATAAGAATTCACTAAACTATCTACCTCTTTACTGGCGTTGGATATGTATATTTTTTCGTTCCCTTTTAATAATCCAGTACGGTCTATTCGCGCACGGATTGTTTCCAGCGGACGTGTCATATAACTCGAGATAAAATAAGCGATGATGATGGCAACCAGTAACATAAAAAAATAAATCTGGAAGAGCCGCATTAGGAATGTATTCAACTCTGTAGTACTGAAAGACACATCTTCAAAATAAGGGAAATATAAAATCCCATAGGGTTTATTCTTGGTGTCGAACAGCACACTATATGAGGACTGAAACCGACCCCGTTCTTGCTCGTTCTGAACAGCGATCCTCTGCCGCTCACTTAACAACAGCTGCTCTGTAATTTTGGGATCGAGTTGCTGATCTTGATCCATATTTTCGATCTTCACATACGAATAAAAATAGGGTACGCCTTCCATACTAAAAAGTGCATATTCTACTTTATGGATTAGGCCTATGGATTCAAAAATATTATAAAAACTAGCCTGTTTTTCTCCAATCAAATTGAATGCGTCTTCACGACCGAGAATATAGGATAAATGATTTTTAACCTGCGTTTCTTTCCGTTCAAGTCGCCTTAGGTTATAATCGTCGGACTGAGAATAGTATTGATAGAAGGTAGCTCCAAGAATCAGCAACGAAGTCATTACCACCAATAAAATCATGGAAAAAAATACTCGAGACCTAAGGGAGAATTTACTTCTTGCCATGGCTATTTGTCTTTTCTAAAACGCTTATAAATGCGTATCCCGAGCATCAATAAAAGGGCAAGTCCAACAATTGATAAGACGCCAAAAATCCAATGAAAACTGCTTTTTAAAATTACTAGAAATACTACTGCGAATAGGATAAGGGTTGCACCTTCATTCCAAACTCGCATAAAAAAAGAAGTGTAACGAAATTCATCATTTTGAAGTTCTTTAAAAATTAGATGGGTTTTGTAATGATATAAATACAATAATCCAACAAAGAAAAGCTTGATTAACATCCAGTCTTGAGTCAACCAACTTGGCATTAAATACAATAAAGTAAAAGCAAAAATACTTGCCAAAATTGCCGAGGGCCACGAAATAATATACCAGAGTCGCTTTGCCATCAGCTTCAATTGTTGGCTCAGTATGTCGCGTTCAATAGCTGTTTTTTCTTGCGCTTCGATATGGTATATGAAGATCCGTGGAATATAGAACAAGCCAGCGAACCAGGTAATAATAAAAATTAAATGTAGGGATTTTATGTAGTTATAATATTCTAGCAAAAGGACTGTTTTTATAAGTTCTAAAGTACAAAAAGAAAGCCAAACCAGAAGTGCATCTATTTATTGTATCGTTTCAATTCTTTTCTCAAAAAATAAGCGGTAACAATTGTGGCGATTACTTCGGCAATTGGAAACGAAATCCAAATTCCAAATTCTCCATAATACCGTGGTAAAATTAAAATCAATGGTATAAAAAAGAACCCCTGGCGCGTTAGAGTCAAAAGAAGAGCAGGAATTGCTTTTCCAATGGCTTGAAAATACGCCGATCCGATGAGTTGAATTCCAATAATTGGAGTCGACAAAAAGACCCAAGTCAAAACCTCTTTTGTTTTAATAATAATCGCTTGATCTTGTGTAAAAGCACTTGCAATTGCTTCTGAAAAAAGTAAGATCATCAAGAAAACAAAGGTGGCTAAAGCTGTGGCGTAAATCAATGCTTTTCGAATTACTTCTAGTACTCGATCTTTTTTGTTTGCGCCAAAATTAAACCCAGCAATAGGAACAAACCCTTGGGTGATTCCTAGGATTGGAAATAAAGCAAACATAAGCATTCGACTGATAATCGCATAGACCGCTACAGTGGATTCTCCTGATAATTCGAATAAAATATTATTCACCATAAGTACTGTAACGCTCACTACTGCTTGTCGAGCTAGGGTAACAAATCCAAGAGAACCGATTTCTGTGACAATAGAAAAGTCTAATCCCAAATCAGAAATTTTCAAAAATAAATCTGATTTTCCAGAAAGGAAAAAGTATACGATATAAGACATGCAAACGCCATAGGACAAAGTTGTTGCCCAAGCTGCACCCTCCATACCCCAACCGAATACATTTATAAAAAGATAATCCAAAAACAGATTGGAAATCGAAGGTAACATCATTGCATACATTGCATATTTTGGCTTTCCTTCAGAACGAATGATGTTGTTTCCCATCATAGCCAGTCCCAAAATTGGAACTCCGTATAGCACAATTGTATAGTATATTTTTGCTGGAGCATACAGTGCTCCTTTACCACCAAAAGATGGAATTATAGATTCCATAAAGACCAATCCCAAAGTCATAAAACTGAGAGTAAAGAGCAAGGTCAGTGTAAGTTGATTTCCAAAAGTCTTGTTGGCTTTAGCCGTGTGATTGCTTCCTAGGGCTCTTGAAACAATAGAACCACCGCCCATTCCAATGGACATTCCTAGTGCTGCGATAAAAAAGGAAACTGGGAGTACCACATTGATTGCCGCAATGGCGTTGGGTCCTATCCATTGACCCACAAAAATAGTGTCGATGAGAATATTAAGGGACATCACCAAAATACCAATTGACGCTGGTAGCGATTGTCGCAATAACAGTTTTCCAATGGGATCCGTTCCCATTTGAACGGCCTTTTCTGCCATTAAGATTCTTCAGTTAAAGCCCATTCGTCAATCCAACGACTCATTACATTAACCCACTCTTCCCGATCATTGATGCAGGGAAGCACTTCCAAATGATCCCCTCCTTTTTCTTCAAAATCTTCCGCTGCTTCCATTCCAATTTCTTCTAAAGTCTCTAAACAATCGGAAACAAATGCAGGAGTGGCTATTGCCAGTTGCTTCAGTCCACTCTTGGCAAAATTTGCAACAGTTCTATCGGTATAGGGTTGTAACCATGGGTCAACGCCTAAACGGGATTGAAAAGAGGTAGAAAAAGTACCTTCTTTTAATTCTAAATATTCGGCAACCAAACGGGTAGTTTCATAACACTGGTGACGATAACAAAATTCGTGCGCCTTAGAGGCAGTAACACAACATTCGCCGTTTATTTTGCAATGTGACTTTGTGATATCGGATTTTCGGATGTGACGTTCCGGAACACCGTGGTAAGAAAATAATAAGTGTTCCCAATTTTTCCCTTGTAATCCTTCTGCAATTGAATTAGAAAGAACCCGAACATAATCTGGGTGATTGTAAAATGCTGGCAAAGACGTAAACTTAACCTGAGGGAAAAATTCATCTCGAAGCTCTTCGGCAAGTACCAGAATTGTCTCGGTTGTTGCCATTGCAAATTGGGGGTATAATGGAATAATGAAAATATCATCTACTCCTTGATCAACAAGCTCTTGCAGACCTTTTTTGATTGACATGGAGCCATAGCGCATCGCTAAACTCACAGGGGTCGAAACCTTTTCAGATACTTTCCCTTGGAGTCTTTCAGAAAGCACAATTAGAGGCGAACCTTCGTCCCACCATATTTTCTTATACGCTTTAGCTGATTGCTTAGGACGGGTGTTTAAAATAATTCCTTTTACCAAAATCGCACGAAACAATTTGGGTAAATCTACCACACGTTCGTCCATTAAAAATTCCCCTAAATACGTTTTTACATCCTTAGGGCTTGGGCTTTCTGGTGAGCCTAAATTAACCAACAATACTCCTTTCATATGCGTTCTTTCATATAGTAGCTAATCGAACTGCAGTTTAGCTATTTTACTGCGAAGATAATGACATTAAGTATTTTTTTGGAGTAGTTCCATACTTCTTTTTAAAGGCAGCTATAAAATGACTCGATGTGCTATAACCTATTCTTAATCCAACTTCATTGACATTGTAATTCGTAGAAGCCAACATTCGTCGAGCCTCTTCCATTTTATGATCCAATAGATAGCCAAAAACCGTATCGCCATAAAGTTGTTTAAAACCTTCTTTCAATTTATTTAGACTCAACCCAATCTCCTCTGATAGTTCTTGAAGCGAGGGTGGTTCGGACATGTTCTTGAGAATTATCTCCTTTGCTAATCGAATTTTACGAACATTATCTTCATCGATCAAGAAAGGACACTGCTCAATATCAGTATCTTCATTTTTATTAAAATAAAGACTTAGCAATTCATACACCTTCCCTTTTAAATAAAGTGCCTTCATGCTCTCGTGGATATTGGAGCTTAAAATTTGGCTCAATACCACGGCCATACTGGGGGTAATATTTCCGTTGTCGTAATATTTTTTAGTACTATTTTCTGGACTCAAAAAGTGAATGTGATCGGCATCTTGAGAAAATAAGCTATGAAATTTTTTAATTGAAATAACGACACCAATAATCCAAGTATTGGGCTGTAGCTTTAGATCTATAGGTAAATCTCGTTGTGGATTATACAACAAAATGGAGTGCTCTTCTTTTACATTAAAAACATAATTTCCTGTGTTGAATAAGAAATCGCCCTGACCTTTCAAACAAAAATGAAATTGAATAAAACTACTATTAATTTCTCGAACCTCACGGGTTACTTCATTGGTATCGTTTTGAAAACGAAGTACATAAAAGCCTTCTTCGATGGTCATCCTTGACGCGTTACTTTCATCGTTATTTTTAAGCATAATTTGTGTTGTTTTTTATTTAGAAACACTCTAAATAACGTGAGCATATATTGCAAAAAGGCTAGATTATATAGTCCGTAAGCGTTTCCATTGCAAAAATAAACGCTTTACGTTATTAATTATACTTTTAGCGTTACTTTTTTTAAAAGCAGCCGCTTATTTTTGTATACGATTAGAACAAATTAATGGAAGTTTCAAATAACAAGAAACATTTTTACGCAATAGGGGTTAGCTACAAAAATGCTGACCTGAAAACTCGAGGAGATTTTAGCTTAAGTTTAGAGCAAAAAGACAGCCTTACCCTAGAAGCTAAAAGAGAAGGTGTCGAAGAAATACTCATTAATTCTACCTGCAACAGAACGGAGATCTATGCCCACGTTAATCATCCTATTCAACTTATTAATTTATTGTGTAAGCACTCCAAAGGAAGCTTAGCTGTGTTTAATGAAATTGGATATACCCACAAAAACAACGCTGCCTTTCACCACATCTTCAAAGTAGGAACAGGATTAGACAGTCAAATTCTTGGAGATTTTGAAATAATAGGCCAATTGAAACAAGGCTTTTTTAGGGCCAAAAAACTCGGGATGGGTCATGGTTTTATGGAACGCTTAGTCAATGCCGTTATCCAAGCAAGTAAACGCATCAAGACCGAGACTAAGATTTCGAGTGGAGCTACCTCTGTCGCATTTGCATCAGTTCAATACATCATCAATACCATTGAAGATATTTCAGAGAAAAATATTTTACTTTTTGGAACGGGTAAGATCGGAAGAAACACCTGCGAAAACTTAATCAAACATACAGAAAACGATCATATTGTTTTGATCAATCGTACCCACGAAAAAGCTAAACATATAGCAGGAAAGTTCAATGTCTTGGTTAAAGAGTACGGAGAATTACCCACAGAAATAAGAAAAACAGATGTCTTAGTTGTTGCAACTGGCGCGCAACAGCCCACCATATCAAAAGACATTATTCATAAAGACACCCCCCTTCTTATTCTCGATCTTTCAATCCCTAGTAATGTGCATTCGAATATTGAAGAGTTAGAACATGTAACACTAATTAATTTGGATTCTCTTTCGCAGATTACAAACAAAGCGTTAGAAGATAGAAGACAATACATTCCTCAAGCCGAAATAATTTTAGAAGAAGTCAAAGAAGAGTTTTTGCAATGGTTAGAACACCGTCAATATGCGCCAGCACTTCGCGCTTTGAAGGCAAAACTAACAGCTCAACAAAGTTCTGAAATTAAAAATCAAGAGAAGAAAGCGGTTTTAAAACCCGAAGCTGTAAGCGTTTCAGATCAAATGATTCAAAAAATAACAGGCCAACTCGCCAATTACCTAAAAGAAAACCCCAACAAAGCATCTACAACCTTGGATGTAATACAAGAAGTTTTTCAACTGGATATAAAAGCCCATGAATAAGCTGATTCGAATTGGAACACGGGCAAGTGCTTTGGCACTATGGCAAGCCCGTACTTTGCAAGATTTATTAAATTCAAAAGGTTATGCCACTGAACTGGTACCGATTAAAAGCGATGGAGACTTAGACCTTGTTCAACCTCTCTATGAAATGGGAACTATTGGAATTTTCACTAAAACACTTGACGCTGCATTACTGAATAATCGAATTGATATTGCAATTCACAGCATGAAAGATGTACCAACGCAATTACCAGAAGGTATTCAACAAGCTGCAGTTTTGGAACGAGGGCCAGTTTTGGATGTTCTAGTAAAAAAAGTCAATGCCGTTGCTTTTGAAAACCCTGCAACAATTGCAACAGGGAGCTTAAGAAGAAAAGCACAATGGCTCGCTCAATATCCCAATCACAATATTGTTCCTTTACGAGGAAACATACAAACCCGTTTAACTAAATTGAAAGACGGAACTTGGGACGGAGCAATTTTTGCAGAAGCCGCATTAGTTCGACTTGACACAAAAACAGAGCGCGTTGAAATCTTAGATTGGATGATACCAGCACCCGCTCAGGGAGCCCTTATGGTAGTTTGCAGAACTGTCGACACTACTATATTCGATAGTTTACAACAATTCAATCGACCCGATGCAGCACTTTGTACACAGATTGAACGGGATTTTTTACGGACACTAGAAGGTGGATGTACTGCCCCAATTGGAGCACTTGCAACTATAGAAGGAGATCAGGTGCACTTTAGTGGTGGTGTTTTTTCATTGGATGGTAAACGGAAATACATCGTTTCAGAAACCTTTGGAAAGTCTACAGCTCAAGACAAAGGAATAGATCTTGCACATACTTTGCTTAAAAAAGGAGCAGCAACCTTACTTCAGGAATTTAAATCTTCCTTATGAGCAATCCTTTAAAAATTCTTTCAACTAAAGTACTTTCGCCAATTCAGAAAAACAGAATGATTGAATTAGGAGCTCGCTATACCGAACGAAATTTTATAGAAACAGAAGCAATTCCTTTTACCTATTCCGAAGCAAAACATACACTCCTTTTCTCAAGCCAAAATGCAGTACAATCTGTTTTTTCAAAAACAGATTTCGAACGGCTTTTGAAGAACAAAAAATGCTATTGTGTAGGAGAAAAGACTAAAATTGCTTTAGAAGAAAAAGGCTTAAAAGTGACTCATTTTGAAGAAAATGCATCTAATTTGGCTGATTTTATCCTTAAAAACGCTAAAAATGAAGCTTTTTTGTTTTTCTGCGGAAAGGAAAGAAGGCCTGATTTAGAGGCTCAAATGAAACTCTACAAAATCAAACTTGATGCTGTTGAAGTATACCAAACACAATTGAAACCAAAACCAATTGGTGCATTTGACATTGTGCTATTTTACAGCCCAAGCGGTGTTCGAAGTTTTCTTCAAGACAACAGCCTCAAGCAGACTGTTTGCATTTGTATTGGCCCAACCACTGCAGCAGCATTGCCCATATCAAAAAGACAGATTATAATTGCCACAAGCCCTACTATAGAGCATATGATTTACCAAACAAAAAAACAGCTACCCTCATGATTAAAAATGATTTATTCCTTAAAGCTCTAGCCGGAGAAACCGTTGCTCGTCCACCCGTTTGGATGATGCGTCAAGCCGGGCGATATTTGCCTGATTTCATGAAGTTGAAAGCAAAATATGATTTCTTTACACGTTGTCAAACCCCAGAATTAGCGACAGAAATTACGGTAATGCCCATTCGTCAGATTGGCCCAGATGCTGCAATCTTGTTCAGTGATATTCTTGTGGTTCTTCAAGCAATGAATATTGAAGTAGAAATGAAAGCGGACGTTGGTCCATGGATTCCTACTCCTATTCGAAGCAGAGCAGAACTAGACCAAGTTATAGTCCCTTATGCTGAAGAAGCTTTAGGCTATGTAATTGATGCGGTCAAAATGACCAAACAAGAGCTCAACAACGAAGTGCCCTTGATCGGATTTGCTGGTTCACCATGGACTTTATTGTGCTATGCTGTTCAGGGACAAGGGTCAAAAACCTTCGACAAAGCCAAGCAGTTTTGCTTTAAAGAACCTGAAATGGCACATGAATTACTTCAAAAAATAACCGATACTACTATTGATTATCTCAGAGCAAAAGCTGCAGCGGGCGTCAATGCCTTACAAATATTTGATTCATGGGGAGGTTTACTTTCACCCGAAGATTACGCTATTTTCTCTTGGCCTTACATTCAACAAATTGTAACAGCAGTTAAAGATTTATGTCCTGTAATTGTTTTTGGAAAAGGATGTTGGTTTGCACTAGGAGAAATGTCTGAATCAGGCGCTAGTGCTCTTGGAGTAGACTGGACTTGCTCAGCAAGAAACGCTCGTTATTTGTCTGGAGGTAAGATTACCTTACAAGGAAATTATGATCCATCACAATTATTGTCTCCAATTCCGAAGATCAAAACTGATGTGAAGAAGATGATCGATGCTTTTGGTAAAGATCGCTATATTGTGAACCTAGGGCACGGTATTTTACCCAATATTCCCGTCAGTCATGCGCAAGCATTTGTTGACGCAGTAAAAGAATACGGAAGCTAAAAACGCATTCATGAAAGAGTCTTTCTACAATTACATTTGTAAACTTCAAGATACCATTACTGCTGCTTTAGAATTAGCAGATGGAGGTGCTTCCTTTAAAGAAGATTTATGGAAACGACCCGAAGGTGGGGGTGGAAGAACACGTGTTCTAGAAGACGGGGCTGTATTTGAAAAAGGGGGCGTTAATATTTCGGGAGTACACGGTACATTACCCAAAAGTATGCAGACGCATTTGAATGTAAGCGAGGCCTCTTTTTATGCCTGTGGACTTAGCTTGGTTCTACACCCTAAAAATCCAATGGCACCCACTGTTCATGCAAATTGGCGCTATTTTGAAATGTATGACCTCGACGGCAACATCGTAGATCAATGGTTCGGTGGAGGTCTGGACCTTACGCCCTATTATTTGTTTGAAGAAGATGCTACTCATTTTCATCAAACCTGTAAAAACGCTTGTGACCGACACGACTCTAAGTTTTATTCAGAATACAAGAAAAAATGTGATGCCTATTTTTGGAATGCACATCGAGATGAAGCAAGAGGTTTGGGCGGTTTATTTTTTGATTATTTAAAACCTACTCCAAAACGTTCGCTTGAAGAATGGTATGCTTTTGTTACCGATGTTGCAGACAATTTCCTAGAAGCCTACCTACCGATTTTAGAATGCAGAAAAGACCTTCCCTTCTCCGAAGAACAAAAAAAATGGCAAGAAATACGAAGAGGTCGTTATGTAGAATTTAATTTAGTACATGATAAAGGCACGCTTTTCGGTTTAAAAACAAACGGTAGGATTGAAAGTGTTTTAATGAGCTTACCACCTAAGGTTCAGTGGCATTATGATCATCATCCTGAAAAAGATTCGCCAGAGGCTGAACTCATGAAGGTGATCAGGAAACCTAAAAATTGGGTTTCTTAAATCAAAAGTCGTTAGCTTTTTACTAAATTACCCTGAAGAAAAACGAAACCCTTATGAATACATTATCGATTTTAATAGTACTTCCTCTTTTGGTGGTTTTCTCTTACCTCTTTGATGCAATCGCAAGGAAAACAAAATTTCCATCGGTTATTCTATTGATGTTTACTGGAATCATCATTCGAGCTATAACCAATCTTTACGGTTTTACTGATTTCGGTTTTTTAGATAAAGTGATTCCAGTTTTGGGAACTGTAGGTCTAATTTTGATCGTTCTAGAAGGCGCATTGGAACTTGATATTAAAAAAGAAAAGCTCCCCGTAATCCTTAAAGGGTTTTTTGCTGCTGCACTGATTTTAATACTCAATATCATCGCCGTGAGTTGGGCTTTTGAAAACATCTTAAACCTTGAACATAAAACTGCTATTATCTTTGCAATTCCACTGGCCATCATCAGTAGTGCTGTTGCTATTCCCTCTGCTGCTGGACTATTGAATCGAGAAAAAGAATTTGTAGTATATGAATCTACGTTTTCGGATATCTTAGGGATCATGATTTTTAACTATGCTATTCGACAATTCGAATCGAATCAAACTTTAATTAGTGCCGAATCTATCGTTGCTTTAGGGCTACAAATTATCGGAGTAATTGTGGTTTCGTTGATTATCACCTACCTCCTTTTTCAGCTCTTGCAGAAAATTGAACACCACGTCAAATTTTTCCTTATTCTAGCACTACTTGTATTGGTCTATGCTTTTGGGAAGTTTTTCCATTTACCGACCTTGGTAACCATTTTTATTTTTGGATTGTTTTTAAGCAATGTAAAAGCCTTACTACCCGGATTTATGCAGCGTTATCTAGACTTAAATCAGACTGAAAAAGGATTGCATGAATTTCATATTCTGACCGCAGAATCTACCTTTTTAGTGAAAACTTTCTTTTTCTTGTTTTTTGGTTTTTCAATTAGCTTGGTGGAGTTTTCTTCTGTCACTCCCTTTATTTACGGTGTTTTGATTTTTGGAATTATGCTCCTCATACGCTATGTATATTTTATCGCAACCACTTTTAAAATTAAACCCTCACCTCTTGTCTATATGTCTCCAAGAGGCTTGATCAGTATTCTATTATTTCTACAAATCAAAGAAGTTACCTTCATAAATACAGCTGCTTCAATTATAGATGAACAGGTGTTACTGGTTGTTATTTTAGCGTCCATGCTGATGATGACGTTAGGAACTATGAAAAAATCTAAACAAGATTCAGAACTAGATTCGGCTGAAAATTCTGAAGAAACTGAAACCAACACATTAGACGTTTTCTTAGACGGAATTGCTGATGAAAAAGAAGACCTTACTTAAAACAATACCATGTATCCAATAAAACGAAACAGACGATTACGAAGTTCAGAAGCAGTCAGAAGTATGGTTAGAGAACAGCAGTTGTCGCCAACCGACTTCATCGTACCTCTTTTTGCTGTAGAAGGCTCAGATGTAAAAGAAGAAATAACCTCTATGCCAGACTATTATCGCATGAGTTTAGACCATTTGAAAAAAGAAGTTCAAGAGCTTTGGAGCATGGGGCTAAAAACTGTTTTACTATTTGTAAAAGTGCCCGACACTTTGAAAGACAATAAAGGTACAGAAGCGCTGAACCCCAAAGGTTTAATGCAAAGAGCCATCGCACTTGTAAAAGAAACTGTCCCCGAGATGGTCGTTATGACCGATGTAGCTTTAGACCCTTATTCTTCTTTTGGACACGATGGGATTGTGGAAAAGGGAGTCATTGTAAACGATACCACAGTTGAAGTATTAGCACAAATGGCCTTATCGCATGCACAGGCAGGAGCAGATTTTGTAGCACCAAGTGACATGATGGATGGTCGGATTTTGGCTATTCGAACACTTCTAGAACAAGAACATTTTCACAATACTGGAATCCTAAGTTATAGCGCCAAATACGCTTCCGGTTTCTATGGCCCCTTCCGATCTGCACTCGACTCTGCTCCAGGTTTTGGAGATAAAAAAACCTATCAGATGGATTTTCATAATCGAAAAGAGGCACTACTAGAAGCAGAATTGGATATTGAAGAAGGTACAGATATTGTAATGGTAAAACCAGGCCTAGCCTATTTAGATATCATCCGCGATTTGAGTAATCAAGTTGATGTTCCCATCGCTGCCTATCAAGTGAGTGGCGAATACGCCATGCTCAAGGCTGCTGCTCAAAAAGGTTGGATTGAATATGACGCAATTATGTACGAGCAACTCATTGCATTTAAGCGTGCTGGAGCATCGCTTATTGCTACCTATTGTGCCAAAGATGCCGTTCGAATTCTAGGATAATTCCCGCTCTTTTTTTGTTAAAATATTGAAATCTGGCATTCTTTTTGATTTCTTTGAATACATTAGTAATAACCAAATTTTTACGATGTATAAAAAACACTGCTTTTTTTCAGCTTCTTATTGTATCTAAGCTGTATTGGAACCGACGTCACAGATGATTATGTCGAACCAACACTACGAATTTCTTCAGGCACAATTATCATCTTTAAGGTTGGGCAAAAATTTCAATTTACTGCTAAATATTTTGATACCAGTGGTACTCAAATTGAGAATCCCAACTTGATTTGGACCGTATCTCCCCCTGGCGCATTGAGTATAAATGATAGTGGTTTTGCGACTGCAACTAGCGATGGCGAAGCTACTTGTTCAAGTCAGTGTCGTTACCGCATTAGGGAATACCATTTCTGATAAAACTTCTTTTACCATTAGTAAAGCTGTCACAGTAATAACCGAAACAGCAACAATGACTATCGATTCAGGTACAACTACTCCTACAACTTCTGATATAAATACGAGCACCATAGATTCAGGCACAGCTACATCAACGTTAACAGATACAAGCACAACAACTACTTCAGTTTCCGATACTTCCTCAACAACAACAGACACCGATTCGACTCCAACTGTAGATGATGATGTGGTTGTAACTGTCCCTCAATCCTATCAAGGTACAATCCGAACTACATCAAGCTATAAACTTACCGGTAGCTACGAATATGGTTTAAATGATGCTGGTCAATTGATATTGGATATTGGGGATGACTACGTTGCCTCAACAGCAATTCCTAGGTTTTTTGTATACCTATCAAATAATCCCAATTCCCCTTCAGGGGCCTACGAAATTGCAGAAGTAACTGTTTTTAGTGGTGCTCATAGCTATGTTTTACCTTCTTCAATCGACATTAGTGATTACAAGTGCATCCTTTACTGGTGTAAACCATTTATTGTTAAGGTCGGAGATTCAACCATATTTTAATTTTACCTACACATGCAAAAACAATTCTTGTTATTGGGCTGTCTTTTTTTTCTTGGAATAACTTTTGGAACCGCACAATGGACCCAAAAAAAAGGAACTGGATACTATAAAGTTGGGGCTTGGTTTTTAGAAGCAAATCAACACTATACCGACAAGGGACTTCTAGACCCTAATGCAACTCGTGGGATTTTTGTAACCAGTTTATACGGTCGGCACGGAATTACAGACAAAATAACTTTGGTGGGCTATATTCCTTTTACCCGAGTATATCAAAACGAACAAATCTTTACCTCGGGCAATCCAGGTCAGCCAGGAGAAGCAGTCAACAGTTTTGGAGATATTGATCTTGCGGTAGAAGTTCAAATTTTTAAACGACCGAAGGGTACTGGCAACTTCATTAACCTTAGGGGTTCCGTCGGGGAATAACAGTGGTGGAAGTGATGGAAGTTATCAAACTGGAGACGGAGAATTCAATCAAATCGTGAAAGTCTTAGCCGGAACTTCTTTTAAGATTGCAAAACATTCTTTTTACGCCAAAGGATCATTAGGTGTCAATAATAGGAGTAATGGTTATTCCGATGAAATCCGACTTGGGTTTGAAACAGGATCTCAAGTGTTTAAAAATAACTTTTTGCTTTTGGTGCGCCTGAATACGATTCAATCCTTTTTCAACGGCTCTTTGTCTGCCGAAAATAGTAATGGAAGTATTTTTGCAAATAATGTTGAAGTCACAAATCTAGGCGGAGAAATCATTTACTTTATAACAAAAAAGTGGAGTGCTTCCTTTGGGTATAGTATTCCGTTGAGTGGGAAAAATATTTATAAAGCAACAGCGCTTGCTGGTGGTATTGCCTATAAACTATAGTCCGTACTTTCGTTCAGGCGCAAAAGCTGTTATATCCATATCTGTTTTTTTACCTGAAATTATTTCGGAAACTAATTTCCCTGTTCCCGGACCTAAACTCCAACCCATCATGGCATGACCTGTTGCCATAACCAAATTAGAACAAGAAGAATGCCTTCCTATAAACGGTAATCCATCTGGTGACAAAGGTCGTAAACCACAATGAGCTTGTTCTTGATCTTCTTTCGCAATTGCTATTCCTTGATAATACTGACTCGATGCTTGAGCTATTGCCTGTACTCGATTCATGCGAATAGCATTATTGATTCCCGCTATCTCCATAGTTCCCGAAAAACGAGTGAATCCCTGCATGGGTGTTACCGCTACTTTTGATTCCATCAGTATAGCAGGCATTGTGATTCCTGTTGGTGCAGCTACATTAATGCGGTATCCTTTTCCAGCTTGAATAGAGAGTGCGATTTTTAGAGGTTTTAGGAGTTTTTCTGTCCAAGCACCTGCTGCAAAAACAACCTCATCTGCTTCAAAATCGCCTTGATCCGTTTGTACTTTTTTTATTTGATTATTGATAACTTCGAATCCATTTACAGTAGTTTTTGTGTGAATGGAAACACCATTTGCAAGAATATTGTCACGTAACTGATGCATAAAAACTCCCGGAGTTGTGTGTGCGTCGCAACGATAGTGATACGCTCCAGCGATATTCATTTTTACGCCTGGTTGCAGCTGATTGACCTCATCTTGCCCGATCAAAGAAACATCCAATCCCAAGTCTTGGGCAGCTTTCATTACAGAAAATTCTTCCTTTTCTGCCTTTGCAGTTTTAAATGCCATCAATACGCCTCGATCTTCCAAATGAAAATCAAAATCCATGGATTGATGCATTTCGTGATACAAATTCTTACTCAAGGTGTTGATGTCTTTTATCACAGACATCGAACGTTGTACATGGGCTTTAGAACAGGAGCGCATAAATTTCCAACCCCAAGAAATCAAATCAGCATCCAATCGTGGTTTTATATAAAAGGGACTAGATGAATTGAACATCCATTTTAAGCCTTTAGAAATCATTCCCGGAGCAGCCAGAGGGACGATATGACTTGGAGTCAAATATCCAGCATTGACAAAAGAAGCTCCTTCGGAAAGAGTTCCTTTATCCAACACTGTGACTTCGTGCCCTTCTGCTCTCAAATAAAATGCGGTAGATAGACCTACAATTCCTCCACCAATAACGACTACTTTCTTTTTCATATCAAATCAAATAACTTGGAATCCTGCTGCATAGGGGTCTTCAGAATCAATTAGTATTGTGTTATATCCCGTAATACGAGCACTCCCTTCTATACTTGGTGTAATTGCTAAAAATGAACCAGCCGTTGTTTTTTGTTCGACTGTTCCCTTAAAGGTAGATCCTATAATACTTTCGTGAATAAAACTCGAACCAACCTTTAGTTTATCTTGTGCATACCATTGCGCCATTCGCGCCGACGTACCGGTTCCACAAGGAGAACGATCGATTGCTTTGTCTCCGTAAAAAACAGCGTTACGTGCAGTGGATGTTTTATCAAGCGTTTTTCCTGCCCATAAAACATGACTACATCCTTGGATATTAGAATCCTCGGGGTGAATGAATTCTTGTAATTCGTTGACTAAAATTCGCAACGACTTACTGAAGTCAATTAATTTCCCTGCAGTGTAATCTTCAATGCCCTTAAAATTTGCTTGAGGATCTACAATAGCATAAAAATTCCCACCATAAGCAACGTCAACTTTGAGTTTTCCTAACTCTGGATGCTCAACTTCAAGACCTGAAGCGTAAAGAAAAGAAGCAATGTTTGTGAATTTAACAGCGGTGACTTTTTCAGCCTCTTGCGAATAGGAAGCAATGATTAATCCAGCTGGCGTTTCAACTCGAAGGATTCCTTTTTCTTTGGGCAAAACCAATTTTTCCTCAATCAAAATAGTAATGGTTCCGATAAGACCGTGTCCACACATGGGCAAGCATCCACTGGTTTCTATGAATAAAACGGCGACATCGTTCAATGCATCTTGCGGAGGAAAGAAAAAACTTCCACTCATCATATCGTGTCCCCTGGGTTCGAACATCAAGCCCTTGCGAATCCAATCAAATTCTTTAAGAAAATGAATTCGCTTTTCCATCATGGTATTCCCTTCAAGTTTTGGTGTCGGTGACATTACAACGCGAACAGGATTACCTGCTGTATTACCATCAATACAAATGAATTTTGTAATGCTACTCATTCAATTCTTGCTTAATATAGGCTGCTATTTCTTCTTCCATTAGTGGAAGGGTTAGCGTTCCTTTTTGTAAAATAATATTGTGAAATTCTCGTATGTCAAATTGATCTCCAAGAGCATTTTCTGTTTTCTGTCTAAGTTCAGAAATTTTTAATTCCCCAATCTTATATGCCAAAGCCTGACCTGGCCATGAAATATAGCGATCTACTTCGGTATTAATTTCATGAAAAGAAAGTGCTGTGTTTGCAGTCATAAATTCTACCGCTTGTTCTTTACTCCATCCAAAAGCATGAATCCCAGTATCAACTACCAAACGGCATGCCCTCCACATAGAGTAAGTAAGTTGACCAAAGCGCTCGTAGGGTGTGGTATATATGCCCATTTCTCCTGCTAGTGCTTCTGTATATAAGCCCCATCCTTCTCCATATGCAGATAAATAAAGTGATCTTCTAAAGCTTGGGATTTCGGTAGATAGCTCTGAATTTAATGCCATTTGTAAATGATGTCCAGGAACTGCTTCGTGGGCTGTAAGTGCTGGAAGAACATATAAGGGACGACTGGGTAGGTTGTAGGTGTTGACCCAATAATATCCAGGATTTGTACTGTTGGGACGGGTAGGGATATACCGCCCTCCTGTATATTTTGGTGCAATTGCATCGGGAACAGCTGCAACTCCATATGGTGTTCGGGGTAGGGTTTTAAAAAATTTAGGTAGTTGTTCATCCAAGCGTTTTGCAATATCACGAGCACGCATCAAGAGTTCGTCTCCCGATTGCGCATAAAATTGCTTATCCGATCTTAAGAAAGCAAAAAAGTCTTCAAAACTTCCTTGAAACTCAACTTCCGTAATAATCGCTTCCATTGCATTTTTAATCTTAGCAACCTCTTTCAAGCCCAATTGATGTACTTCTTCGGCAGTCATATCCAAAGTAGTGTAATAGGCTATCCTATCTTTGTAAAAAGCTGATCCATTGGGTGTTTGACTAACTCCAATTGCTTTTCGAGTTTGAGGGTAATATTCAGTTTCAAAAAAAGTTTTGATTTTCTGAAAAGAAGGAATCACATCTTTTTGAATAGTAGCATGCGCTACATTCATTAGGGAGTCTTTTTCTTCAGAAGAAAATTGATCTGGAAGGTTTTTAAAAGGTGAAAAATAGAAATTATTCTCAACGGTTTCAGTAATGTGTTTGTCATAACTACTTTCGTAACCGTCAAAAATAATCAAGGGCTGAGAGACACCAGATTCAAGTCCTTTTTTTAATAAAATGAGGTTTTGATCTACAAACATTGGAATAGCTTGTAGCATTTTGAGATACGCTATACTTTGCTTTTTTGAAGTCGAAGGGCGAACACGATAGACCAAACTATTATGAAAACCAGAATCGGACAACAAAGGATTGAGGTGGGTTTGAAACTCAAAATTAGCTCGGTGATCTTCTACCAAAAACTTTAAAAGTTTCAATGATATTCGATCCTCAGAAGTGAGTTTAGCTACCGTTATACCGTTAATTTTTTCTAGCAAGGTTCCATAAAAATCATAATCGGCTTGATAACGTTCTTCGGTATGGTCACCTAAAGGAAAAATTTCTCTGTCATAAGAATCATACGCCTCGTATTGATCAATGCACTCTTGAAGCATTATTTCATCTTCAGCAATTGAAGAACAACCAATACTAAGAACTAAACAAACGAAGATATAAGCAAGTTTTTTCATACTACTGATTTTGTAAGTTGCTTATTCAAGGTACGGAAAATTTGTAATGGATTTTCATCTTTCAAAGCCTCGGGTAATAAATCTTGTGGGCAATCTTGAAGACAAACTGGCCTTAACCAACGTTCGATCGAAGAGGTTCCAACTGAGGTGAAACGACTGTCAGTTGAGGCTGGAAAAGGTCCACCATGATTCATAGAAGGTGTAACGGCTACTCCAGTAGGTACCCCTTTGTAGAGCAATCGGCCAACTTTTTGTTGAACCGTTGCAAGCAGTTGTTTGTTATCGTTTAGTTCTTCAGCCTCACCTAGAATTGTTGCGGTTAATTGGCCAGGAAGAACTTCGGCAATTGTGTTTAATTCTTCCGTTGTAGCGCATTGAATAACCAAGCTAAAAGGTCCAAAAACCTCTTCTAAAACATTTGGGTTTTTCAAAACCTCTGCAGCAGAAATAACCCCCAAAGCTGGACAATTCGCATCTAGACTACCTTTGTGAATCGTAACACCTTGGTTTTTGATGTTTTGAAGTTGATTTTCATAATTTCTACTAATATTGGAATGTACCATTGTAGCGGGTTCTCCCTTCAGAATCTCCGAAACAAGTTGATCTACAAAACTAGTTGTAGCTTGCCCACCAATAACTATTAATCCTGGATTGGTGCAAAATTGTCCTGTACCCATTTGAATAGAATTTGCAAGATCGACCGGTAGTGATTCATCCGACACTAAACGATTCGATAATATAAAAACAGGATTTACACTGCCCATTTCCGCAAAAACAGGAATGGGTTCTTTTCTTTTTTGAGCGATATCATAAAGCGCTTTCCCAGCCTTGTAGCTTCCAGTAAAGCCAACAGCTTTAACTTTTGAATGCTCTACCAAACGCTGACCAACTCCAATTGATTCGCCATGCAGGTGTGCGAAAATTCCAGCATGCAGCCCACTTTTTTGAATAGCACTTTGTATGGCTTGAGCAACCAATTCACTTGTGCCTGCATGATAAGGATGTCCTTTAAGAATAACTGGACATCCTGCTGCTAAAGCAGAAATGGTGTCCCCTCCAGCGGTTGAAAAAGCTAAGGGAAAATTGCTGGCTCCAAAAACGACAACTGGTCCTATAGGAAAGTGCATTTTACGTAAATCAGGGACACCTTCGATGCCAACATCCAAAATTGCTTTCACATAAGAACCTTCATTTAATAAATCTGCAAAGCTTTGAATTTGCCCTAACGTACGAGTGAATTCTCCCTGAGCTCGCCCATCGGGATAACCCGATTCCAATCGATATTGTTCAAGGATAGCTGTTTTATTTTGCTCAAGCTCTTTTTTAATTTGAATTAATAAAGCTGCACGTGTGGCCGAACTAGTTGCTGCATAATCTGAAAATACTTGCGCTGCAACCTCACAACTGTTATCGATGTCTTCTAGGGTTGCATTGTCATACTGCTGGGGGAGTTGCTTACTTGTATGTGCGTTATATGTGAAAAAAGAAGCTTTATTTTTGGATTGAACTTCTTTCCCGTTGATTACACTTTTTCCTTGAATCATAAGTATGTTTTATAGTTTCCTAAATCTGGTCGTGAAGCCAATGAGTCGTCGATTATTTTTTGAACTCGAATTCGCTCTGCTCCTTTCAATATAAGTCGAGGCTTTCGAACATGGCCCGTTCCAATACCTGTAGCAATTTCACATTGCTTTATATTCTGAACTAATTGTGGCGATATATCCAATTCTAAAAGAGGTAAAAACCAGCGGTATATCGTTAGCGCTTCATCGATTTTCCCAGCTTTGGTGTAGGCAAATACAGCAACCGTTTCTTTTGGAAACGCATCTACCAATCCTGCTACCCATCCGTCTGCACCCATGACCAAACTTTCCATGGCCAAAGTATCTACGCCACATAGGATCTGGTACCGTGAGCCAAAGCGATTAATCATTCGAGTAACATTAGAGATGTCACGTGTAGACTCTTTTACCGCCTGAATATTTTTATATTGTTGTAATTGATCGAACATATCTAAGGTAACTTCGATTTTATAATCTACCGGGTTATTGTAAATCATGATTGGAAGTTTTGTAGACTGAGCTATAGCCGCAAAGTATTGAACTGTTTCTTCGTCTGTTGCTTTGTAGCGCATTGGCGGAAGCAGCATCAATCCATCTGCTCCGTTTGCTTCAGCAGCTTGAGCTGCTGCAATAGCATCGTCTGTTGATTGTTCAGCGATATTAATGATTACTGGAATTCTACCCGAAATAACGTCCTGAGCTTTTTTAAGTAGTGCTACTTTTTCGTCAGCTGTTAATGTACTTGCTTCGCCTAAAGTTCCTCCTAAAACAATTCCGTGAACACCTGCTTCTATTTGTGCAACCAAATTCAATTCAAAAGCTTCTAGATTCAACTGCTCCTGCGCATCAAATTGTGTAGTTAACGCGGGCATGACGCCCTGCCAATTAAAATTCATCATGTTTGTTGTATTTATAATTCAAATATAAACATTCATATTAGGTGAATTTTATCTAATTTTGATACTATATTACCCTAAAAATTACATTTTACGAGATTTGAATTACAAAATAATGCGAATAAAACGCCTACACCCATGACCAATGTTTTACCTTTTAAAATTCCCAAACAAAAGAATGAAGCGTTGCTGTATCAAGAAGATCATGCGATTAATTTTTATGACAAACTTCATCAGCATCAAGAAATTCAGATCAGCTTAATTCTAAAAGGGAAAGGAACAATTGTGTTAGGGGATTCTATTTCACAATTTAAGCCCAATGATATTTTTGTTATTGGGAGTAATATAGCCCATGTTTTCAAAAGTGATACGGAAGAAAATGAAGCACATACCATGCTGTCTCTTTTCTTTAATATGGATTCCTTTGGCGAAGATTTTTTTAAGCTCAATGAGCTAGACACCCTTAGCTCTTTCTTTGAAAAAAGCAACTTTGGAATTCGGATTTCCTCTGAAAAAGAAGAAGCAAAAAAGTGTTTTTTAAAGTTAAAGCATGCCACAAAGCTTGAAAAACTCATTCTCTTTTTTAAGATTCTCAATATCATTAGTCATGCGCAGCACGAAGTATTGGCTTCCTTTATTTATAAAAAAATATACAACGACAATGAAGGAGAAAGGATGAGCACCATTTTTACTTATTCAATGAAAAATTTTGCACAAGAAATTGATTTGAATCAAATTGCAGCTATTGCTTTCATGACGCCTAATTCTTTTTGTCGCTATTTTAAGCAACGAACAAATATTACTTATTTTCAGTTTTTAATTAAAATACGAATAGAACACGCTTGTACGTTATTGTCTTCTGATAGTGATTTTACAGTGGCTGAGATTGCTATAAAATCTGGGTTTAAAAATATTTCAAACTTCAATCGGCAATTTAAAAGCATCAAAAAACTTAGGCCATTAGAATACAAATCAATCGAATCTGTTTAAGACAGTTCACTTTTCATTATCTTAGAATCCTTATCTTTAAACCAGTTACATTTGTTTTGCGTGTATAAAAGACATCATATGGAATCCATTCAATTCAAAAGTACATTAGGGGTTATCGAAATTACTGGTGATGATGCAGGTATTCAAACCATCAGAATTCACGAAGAACAACAGATAAAGGAACAGCCAATTCCCAAAGCTCTTGAAGCAAGTGTAAAACAACTTAAAGAATATATTGAGGGAAATCGGACGGCATTTACTTTTCTCATGAACCCAAAGGGAACTGAGTTTCAAAAGCAAATTTGGAATATTCTCCTGACAATTCCATTTGGAAAAACACTTCCATATTTAGAAGTAGCTCAAATTTATGGCAACACCAAAGCAGTTCGAGCTGTTGCTGCGGCTATAGGAAAAAACCCTATCTTAGTTGCTGTACCTTGTCATCGGGTTATTGGAAGTAACCGAAGCCTAGTAGGCTTTGCTGCAGGAATAGAAAAGAAAAAATGGCTCTTAAAAAATGAAGGATTCCCTTTTCAAACAGAAATTCCTTTTTAAAACATAAACTAAATTTAAAAACAATTAATCTTCGCATTCATGAAAAAAGTATTGAAAATTGTATTCAGTGTACTGGTTCTTTTATTTGCCCTTCTTTATATAGGTCCATACAACTATGTCATTCCCGGTATTCTTAAAATTTATGGTACAGGACATAAAACTGCTTTTCTAGAAGATTATGAAGTGTTCGACAACCGAACTGTTGAAGCAGCTGAACTGCCACAAGAATGGCCTCTTCACGAAAACTACAATACGATTGAACCAACAGAACGCCTACTAAAGGCCCATGAAGAATATAGAAGTGTTGCTTATTTAATCATTAAAAACGACAGTATTTTTCACGAAAAATATTACAATGGCTACTCGGATACTTCCAAAAGTAATTCATTTTCAATGGCGAAAAGTATGGTTACGGGTATGTTGGGAAAGGCTATTGAAGAAGGAAAAATCGAAAGTATCGATCAAAAAGTTGGAGACTTTTTTGAGGAATTTAATGAAGGGTATGCAGCCGATCTTACCGTTGGTGATTTAGCCAGTATGGCATCGGGTCTCGATTGGGTAGAGGAGTATTATAATCCTCTGAACATAACCACACGCTCGTATTTTACAGATGATTTAGAAAGTCTTTTGCGTAACAGAAAAATCACAGGAAAGCCAGGGCAAGAATATCTTTATTTGAGTGGGAATACCCAACTTTTGGGAATGCTTATAAGCCAAGCCGTAGGAGCTAATTTGAGTGAATACTTTTCTGAAAGTTTTTGGAAACCCATGGGGGCAAAAGAAGACGCTCTTTGGCAGGTTGATAGTAAGGCCAACGGAATGGAAAAAACATTTTGCTGTTTTGCAACTAACGCCAAGGATTTTGCTCGTTTCGGAAAACTCTATAAAGATCATGGAAAATGGAACGGAGAGCAGTTAATTGATTCTAGCTATGTTGCACTAAGCACGCGTCCTCGCTTTGAAAAAAGTCCTGAATATGGTTACGGATGGTGGTTGTCTGAAATCGACGATAAACCACTTTTCGCTATGCGAGGACATCTAGGACAGTATGTAATTGTAATCCCAGAAGACAATCTTATTGTTGTACGTTTAGGACACCTTACCCAAAAAACAAATGGCGATGCTTTTCCAAAAGTATTCCATTTGTATGTTGAAGAAGCCTACAAAATGTTAGAGAATGCTCCACAAAATTGATTTAACAAAAATCTTGTTTCTTGATATTGAAACGGTTCCAGAAGAGGAACATTTTGATCAGCTTTCGCCCTATCGAAAAGAACTATGGGCACAGAAATCGGCTTACCAAAGAGGAGACGAAGAAAGTCACGAAGCATTTTATGGAAGTGCTGGAATTTGGGCCGAGTTTGGGAAGATCGTTTGCATTTCAGTAGGGTACTTTGTTGCTCAAGCAGAAGAACGGAATTTTAGGATTAAAACTTTTTTTGGAGAAGAAAAGAAGCTTCTACTTGAATTCAAAGAATTACTCGATAATCATTTTAACTTAAGGACACACGTACTCTGTGCCCATAATGGAAAAGAATTTGACTTCCCCTACATCGCCAGACGCATGATTATTCACAGTATAGATTTACCCAAAAGTCTGAATCTTTTTGGGAAAAAACCTTGGGAAGTTCCGCATATTGATACCATGCATTTATGGCGTTTTGGAGATTTCAAGCACTATACCTCTCTGAAATTATTGGCAGAAGTATTAGGAATCCCTTCTCCAAAAGATGACATCGACGGAAGTGAAGTTGCCCATGTGTTTTATGTGGAAAAAAATATTGATCGTATTGTAACCTATTGCGAAAAAGACGTGGTCACCATAGCCCAAGTTGTTTTGCGTTTTAAAAATGAGCCTTTGCTAGAATCTGAAGAAATTATATGGCTGCGATAAAAAAAGACTCCATCATCGAAGTATCTGATTTTTCACTTTCTATTGACAATAAATCGATTTTAAAAAACATCAATTTTACCATTGCCCCAAATGAAATAGTAGCCATGGTTGGTGAATCGGGGAGCGGGAAATCGTTAACTGCTTTATCTCTTTTGGGATTATTACCGAAAAACAAAACACAGATCGATTCTGGAACAATTCAGTTTGAAGAGACTCCGCTTTTAGATTTAACAGAAAAAGAATGGCAACAACTTCGAGGAAACAAAATCAGTATGGTTTTTCAAGAGCCTCAATCATCCTTAAACCCAACCATGAAATGTGGTGAACAGGTCGACGAAATTATACAACAGCATTTTAAAAATCGTTTTTCAGCTAAAGAACGGATGACCAAAATCATTGAAGCTTTTGATCGTGTAAAGCTTCCTAATCCAGAACGAATCTATAGCGCATATCCGCATGAAATTAGTGGGGGTCAAAAACAACGGGTTATGATTGCAATGGCGCTGATGAATGAGCCCAAATTACTCATTGCAGATGAGCCTACAACAGCTCTTGATGTGCAGGTTCAAAAAGAAATAATCGATCTTTTAAAAGAATTGCAAAAGCAGACACAAATGAGTGTGCTGTTCATTTCGCATGACCTCTCTTTAGTTTCTCAACTTGCCGATAAGATCGTAGTGCTTTATCAAGGGAAGGTAGTTGAAACTGGAACGCCAATTGATATTTTTAAAAACCCCAAGGAACCCTACACACGAGCGTTAATTCAGGCACGGCCAACTCCAAATAAGCGCTTAAAAAAGTTACCTACTATTGAAGACTACAATGATGATTTGGTTGTCAACGAATATGTGAATCCCAAAGAACGGAGCTTACGTTTGGATAAACTGTATGCTCAACAGCCCATACTCTCGGTTCGCAATTTGTATAAAACATACACTTCTTCCAATGGATTGTTCGGAAAAAAAGAACAGTTTACAGCAGTACAGGATTTATCTTTTGATCTCTATCCAGGAGAAACCTTAGGTTTAGTAGGAGCTTCGGGCTGTGGTAAATCGACTTTAGGAAGGGCATTGGTGTATTTAGACAAACCTACGTCTGGTGAAATTCACTACAAAGGACAATCGCTAAAGGATTTGAATGCATCTCAAATTAGAACGCTTCGTACAGATGTTCAGTTTATTTTTCAAGATCCTTATGCTGCACTACATCCTCAAAAAAAGACTGGAAATGCTATTCTTGAACCCTTAGATGCGCATCAAATTCTGCCGCAATCGAAACAAAAAAACCGTGTATTATCGTTATTGGAACAAGTTGGTTTAGATTCTACTTTCTTCGATCGATATCCACATGAACTATCTGGAGGGCAACGACAACGAGTTGTTATTGCCCGAGCCTTAGCAGTAGAACCCAAGGTCCTGATTTGTGATGAATCGGTTGCTGCCTTGGATATTTCAGTTCAGGCACAAGTATTGAATTTGTTGAATGAATTACAAGAAAAATTAAAGCTTTCATATCTATTCATATCCCATGACCTTTCAGTTGTTCAATACATTTCGGATAAAATAATGGTTATGCACGAAGGAGAATTGGTCGAGTATAAAGAAGCCGATGAACTATATCGAAATCCCGAAAAACTCCCAACCCAAAAACTAATAGAGGCAATTCCATCAGTGATTTTTTAACCTCTTTTAGGTTTAGGGCGCAGGATTTGGAATCTGATTGTGAACCGCTTCGATTTCTTTCAAAAGTTCCTTAGAAAGTGTAAGGTCGATACTGTCTATGTTTTCTTGAAGTTGTTCTACACTCGTTGCACCAACAATATTGGACGTTAAAAAAGGTTGACTGTTTACAAAGGCTAGTGCCATTTGTGTAAGACTTATATCGTGATTTTGTGCTATTTGATAATACTGTTCTGTCGCTTCGATGGATTGATCGCTGTTGTAACGTGCCATATTAGGAAACAAAGTCAAACGTGCTTTGTCTAAATTGTGCCCGCCGCGATACTTTCCTGTAAGCCGTCCAAAACCTAAAGGAGAATACGCTAATAAGCCTACATTTTCACGCATACAGATTTCTGAATTTCCAACTTCAAAAACCCGGGTAAGTAAAGAATATGGATTTTGAATGGTGATCATTTTTGGCAAGCCTTTTTTTGAAGCCTCCAAGTAACGCATCATTCCCCATGGAGTTTCATTCGACAATCCTACCTGTCTTATTTTTCCTGCTTTCACAAGTTCGTCTAAAGTCTCTAGTACCTCTTCAAAATTCTCTTCCCAAGGATCTTTTGGGTTATGAAAATATCCACGTTGTCCAAAAAAATTAGTCATCCGTTCGGGCCAATGCAATTGATATAGGTCAAGGTAATCAGTTTGTAAGCGCTTCAATGAATTATCTAAAGCCTCAATAATATTGGCTTTATTGAAACATAAATTTTCACGGATATGTGCTGTATATGATCCCGGTCCTGCTGCTTTGGATGCCAAAACTATTTTAGATCTGTTTCCGGTTTTCTTAAACCAGTTTCCCATAATACGCTCTGTCTCGCCTTGTGTTTTTGCATTTGCAGGGACAGGATATAACTCAGCAGTATCAAAAAAATTGACTCCTTTGTCTAACGCTAAATCCATTTGTTCGAAGCCTTCTGCTTCTGTGTTTTGGTTTCCAAAAGTCATGGTGCCCAAGCAGATTTTACTGACCTTAATGTCAGTACCTGGTAATGTAGTGTATTTCATAAATTTAGTCTAGGTCTTGAAGTAGCTTTCCGATTTCGTCCAATTTTGGAGCTAGAATCACTTCTATACGTCTGTTTTTTGATCGATTATCAGCTGAAGAATTTGGAACTAGAGGACTGTATTCTCCCTTTCCAGCTGCAGTAATGTTTTCTGGCATCACGCCTTTATTTTGAAGTAAAAGGCTCACAATGGCAGTAGCTCTTTTTACCGAAAGATCCCAGTTTCCTGATAACTTCGAATCTCCTATATAAGGGTCATCATCGGTATGCCCTTCAATAAGAACCGAAATATCTTTGTTCTGTTCGAGTACCATAGCCAGTTGTTTGATTGCCTGTTTTCCTTCGGAACCAACCGCCCAACTTCCAGATTTAAATAATAATTTATTTTCCATAGAAACATACACCTTTCCATTGCGTTGTTCCACCGTTAGTCCTTTTCCATCGAAGCTTAAAAGAGCTTTGCTCAAGGAGCTTTTTAATTTAGAAAGAAGCGCCTCTTTGTTTGCGATCACACGTTCCAATTCGACTACTCGCTCGATTCGGGAGGCAAGTTCCGTTCGAAGAGAATCAAGATCCGATCGTTCAGCAGATAATTCGGATTCTTTAAGTTGAATTTCGTCCAATAAACTTCTGTTTTGTTCAATGCTTTCTTGCAGTGCGTCGTTACTGTTTTGTTCTAAAGCTTTATAAGAATCTTCGAGTGTTTCGTAACTCTTTTTTGAGCGATCAAGCTCCATTTCGATTTGTTCAAATTGTGTCATCAAATCGCCATAATGATATCGAAGAGAATCGTAGCGAATCAAAAGTTCGCTATTTTCTTTTTCCAAAACAGAATGATCCACTTTTAATTGAGCATAATTTCCTTCAATTTCATTGAACATTTTGGAAGAAACGCAACTCACTAAGGAAACAGCTGTAAGGGTAAGGAGTACTATTTTTTTCATCTTGTAATGTTATTCTTTTTTAAAATCTAATTCAACCACAACCGGGCAATGATCCGAATGATGGGCTTCGGACAAAATATATGCTCGGGCTATTTTGTTTTGAATTGGGCTACTAACCATAGCATAATCCAAACGCCAACCTTTGTTGTTTGCACGAGAATTTGCTCGGTAACTCCACCAGCTGTATTGATGCGGCTCTTGATTCATTTCCCGAAACGAATCGACAAATCCTTGATTGACTAAACGATCCATCCATGCACGTTCTTCTGGTAAGAATCCAGAAACATTTTTGTTGCGAACTGGATCATGAATATCGATTGCCTTATGGCAGATGTTATAATCACCACAAACGATAAGGTTTGGAATTTCTTTTTGCAGCGCTTCTAGGTAAGCGCTGAACTGATCCATAAACTGAAACTTATATTCCAGTCGGTCGGTATTAGTTCCAGAAGGTAAATACATGCTGATAACGGAACAGTGATCAAAGTCTGCACGAATCACGCGGCCTTCAAAATCCATTTGTTCAATCCCAGTGCCATATTCAATATGATTAGGCTTTTGTTTACACAAAAGAGCAACACCGCTGTATCCTTTCTTCTGAGCAGAAAACCAATAGTGGTGATACCCCGACTTCTCAATGGCTTCGATATCCACTTGCTCTTTTTGGGCTTTGGTCTCTTGAAGGCAAAGCACATCGGGCTGTGTGGCATCTAACCAGCCAATAAAATCTTTTTTAAAAGCAGCACGTATGCCGTTGACGTTATAAGAAATGATTTTCATCCTAGCTAAAGTAAGCATTCTCTAGCTTCTAAAAAACGTGTTCTGAAAAACTTATTCAATATTGTAAACCAAAAAAGAATGCTTTTCACAAAAGAATTAAGTCAAAAAGTAAACGCTTTTAAATATTCTGTAACCAGTTTTTAACATCCAGTTTCTCATTCAAAATTCCACCAACAGCATCCAAGGCGATTCGCTCTTGCTTCATACTGTCACGATAGCGAATGGTTACCGTTTGATCTTCTAAGGTTTGATGATCGATGGTAATGCAATAAGGTGTTCCAAGAGCATCTTGACGACGGTAGCGTCTTCCAACTGCATCTTTTTCGTCATAGGCAACAACATGATTCCACTTCAAATCGTCCATCAGATTTTTGGCTACTTCTGGAAGGCCATCTTTCTTAACCAAAGGTAAAATAGCAACCTTTGTCGGCGCTAAAACTTCAGGTAATTTAAGTACAGTTCTGGTACTGCCATCTTCAAGAATTTCTTCTCGCAAAGCCCAAGAAAAAACAGCCAAGAACATACGGTCGAGACCGATCGAAGTTTCTACTACATAAGGCACATAGTTTTCGTTGCGTTCTGGGTCAAAATACTGTAATTTTTTTCCTGAAAATTCTTCGTGACTTTTCAAGTCAAAATCTGTTCTTGAATGTATTCCTTCTAATTCTTTAAAACCAAAAGGAAATTTAAATTCAATATCCGCAGCAGCATCGGCATAATGCGCTAGTTTTTCGTGATCATGAAAGCGGTAGTTCTCTGCTCCCATCCCTAAAGAGAGGTGCCAATTGAGTCGGGTTTGTTTCCATTGATCATACCATTCTTTTTGTGTTCCTGGAGGAATAAAAAATTGCATCTCCATCTGTTCAAACTCCCGCATTCGGAAGATGAATTGACGTGCAACAATTTCGTTTCTAAAAGCCTTTCCTGTTTGTGCAATTCCAAATGGAATTTTCATACGTCCAGTTTTTTGAACGTT
>ENA-OQVM01000769-OQVM01000769.1-marine-metagenome-genome-assembly--contig:-NODE-769-length-46830-cov-4.398392_pt1 | contig 46830 bp, 33 predicted proteins | sample MGYA00237776_ERZ505498 | MGnify/ENA primary metagenome ERZ505498 (study PRJEB26159, sample SAMN06265151) | marine metagenome | isolation source: Helgoland LTER site | place: Germany:Helgoland, sampling...
TCAAGAAGGTCACTTCCAGGACCAATCCTTGCCGCTTCCCTCCAATAACGCATTGTCTCTTCAATACAGGGTCTACACTTGCGCCGTTATCAACTTCTCAAGGCGAGTTTTCCAGACATAACAAGTAGACTTGCCTACCTTATTCGCGCAAGGAGCGGTTTTTTAGGGGAGTAATTCGCTAATTGTGACTTAATAAAGCAAATTTTCACTCTATTTCCCTCGCAAAGCTGATATTGGTCTTTTTTAAGCTTTCCTTCTGGATACCTAATTCATTATTATATTTACGTCGGCGTTTTCAATCTTCGCAGTCATCTAACAGCAAGATTTATACCTTATCTTCAGCTCGCGAATCTTTTTGAGGCGGCACATCGTGTGGCTTGCAACTCAAAAGGATTGAATAATTGACTACAGTCTTTCAGATAAAAACCAGTGAATGTCTCAAAATAATGTAGCGGTAGGACACTAAAAATAATTAAACTTAAAAACAAAAAAAGAGCAGTATCAGCTCTTTTTTACATATTAAATGTCCTATCAGGAGCTTTATATTTCAGGAATAATGACAGTGTCGATTACGTGGATAACACCATTTTTAGTTTTTAAATCAGTTTGTGTAACAGTTGCATCGTTGACTTTCACACCATCTGAAGTATCGATCATGATGTCGCTACCTTGAACAGTGGTTGCTTTAGTTAATTTTACGACGTCTGCAGCCATAACATTACCTGCCACAACATGATAAGTCAGGATAGCTACCAGTTTGTCTTTATTCTCAGGTTTAAGTAAGTCTTCTACTGTTCCAGCTGGCAATTTAGCAAAAGCTGCGTTAGTGGGTGCAAATACTGTAAATGGACCTTCTCCTTGAAGAGTTTCTACTAATCCAGCAGCTTTAACTGCAGCTACTAGCGTACTAAATGCAGGGTTACTAGCAGCGGTTTCTACAATATCTAATTTTGCTGACTCGTGGTGCATTGCAAATGCATTAGTCATAACAAATATTAATGATAATATCGTGACCGATATAAATTTCGTAATAGACGTTTTCATTGTTTTCTCCATAATTTTAGAAAATAATTTTTATAACTAGTAGCTCATGCCATAAAATAACAAGCAATATTAAGCACAAATTAAATACTTACCAAGTTAAAAAATTGATCACAATGCACAAGTCAGTAATGGAAAAAACAAGTTAAAAATAATGAAATTTATTTACGAGGTGGTTCCACAGATAAATCCATCCTGATCTGTATGCCTGTGTAATTAATGTGAATGTACTATTAGTTTATTCGAGATAGCATTTATCCTGCGTTGTATCATCACTAGAGTTAAACCCAAGAATATCCATAGCAACCCCATACTGCCGCCCCCCTCCATTATCTCTGATGTTACTGGTTTGGAGTTGGGGTCATTCGGATCTGAGCCAGCTTCGAACTCAGCTATATTGCTGCTACCATCGTTATCAGCGTCTTGCTGTGCATCACTTCCATCTAGTGGATTCAAATTGTTAGCGGTTTCATAGGCGTCAGGTAGACTGTCATTATCGTCGTCTGTGTCAGTATTATTACCCGTACCGTCGTTGTCGAAATCTGCACTTTCAGATGCATCTAAAGGGAAGGCGTCGTCAATATTATTGACTAAGTCGCCATCTGAGTCATGTTGTCCATCTAATCTAAATTCGTCTTGTGGTAACCCAGCAAATACTAAGCTAACAGGTTCATTAAGGCCACCTGCAGCAGTTTCTACAAATACATCTAAGAAGGCTCCTGACACGCCATCATACTTTAGCACGTGATCAGTATCGGTACTGCATATGTAGATATCGCCTTCAGGGCCAATAGTTAAACAACCAGGTTGGCCTAATCCTCCGCTACCAGCAGTAATAAAACGTCCTAAAAAATTACCATTGCTATCAAATTGGCTAAGATCTTTACTACCCGCATTAGTCACATATATATTAGCGTTGCTGTCTACAGCAAGGTGTTCGGGTTTATCAAGGCCTTGGGTACTCAATATTTGTGGCGCTGCCGTTAAATTATTTAAATTAAAAGATAACAGTCTATTTGTGCTTCTTTCAGCAGTGATAAGTCTATTACCATTGACAACAAAATCCCGCCAAACCCGATCGTCACTGGTTGAGTCTCCCCGCTGATTACCCGACGCCAACAAACTAAAAGACTCAATGTGGCTTGTGCCTAACCCATTGTTAACAAGTAGTGTGCTGTTATCCTGAAAAGCTAAATGTGCAGGGAAATTGGTACTGAGAAAACTACGATCAATCACTGGTCTGATAGTATTGGTTTGCCGATCGAATGCTAGTACATCACTAAAAGCAATAAAAAATAATTGTTGCGCATTAGATAAGATTGCATCCGAGCGAAAAGAAAAACCGCCTGTCGGCACTTCCAATAAGCTAGCTATAAATGTGCCAGTTTGACTGTTATACCGCAGAACATTGTCGCTACCTGCACTCACTACCCAAGCCTCAGTTTCGCTTAGCTTAATGGGTAAAAAATAATCAGGCACACCGTCATTGTCATCATCAAGATCGTTTCGATCACCTATACCGTCTTGGTCGTTATCTTTTATCTCTTGAAAATCATTGTCTAAATCATCTGAATTTTCGCCTACCCAATCAGCATCAGCATCTATCGTTTCTAAGGGGTCAATAGGTAAAGCATCAGCAAAATCATCGGTGCCGTCGTTATCATCATCCTCATCAGCATTATTTCCAATACCATCAAGGTCGGTGTCTTGTTGTTCGTTGAAGTCGTTTGGAAAGGCATCTTGATTGTCACCCACGCCATCTAAGTCTGAGTCTAAAAATTCAGTTGAGTCAAATGGAAATGCGTCGCTGTCATCAAACACCGCGTCTCCGTCGCGATCGGTTACACTTGGTAAAAGTGATGGTAATTCTGTTTCACTTATTGCATCACGGAGCGCTGCATTGGCGTGTGAAAAATGGTTAATCGTTGCGCTATTATTTGCCCGTATTGCGTCACCACAAGATACCGAGGCACAGGTTACCTCTGGATTTGAAAAAATAGCTAGCCCGAAATCACGATTAATATCACCAGTGCCAATTGAACTCATCATCGTATTAAATTTGCCTGGTACAATTAATGCTCCAGCCGCAGACTCAGCACCTTGTGAATTACCATTGACGCGCTGATGACCCGCCCCAAAATTATGACCAATTTCGTGAGTAAACGTATCAATACAATTGGACCCCCCGCTTATACCCACATTACTTACGTTTACCAAATAGTCCACAATAGGGTTTGGGAACATTGCAATGCCACACACTTCCCGTTCGTTCAAATCGTGAGTACGGATCATAGAAACCACATCTGCACCGAATGTGTCTCTGAGGGAAGTAACGCTGGCAAGCGATGGGTCTGTCGTGGTATTTGGATCATCATCTAAAGCATCACGCAATTGATTGAGAGCAACTATGCTTGAAGGGTTTGCATAATCGACAAATTGTGTATGTACCAGACGCAAACGCATATTAATACGACTATCAAAAAACGTCTGGTTAGCTTTAAAAACCAGATGTTCCATTAACGTTTGGGTCATATCATCGGGGAATGTGTCAACAATGTTCTGGGTGAATAAAAGCATCAGGTCTACCACAACCACATCATTTGCAGCGACTTCATGAAGGTTTTTTGCATAGGATGAGGGAGCCTTTAGCCCACTAAAATCCTTCAGTTCACCAACAACATCATTTTCATAAATCCCTGGCGTTAGTCCAGATAAACCGAGATCGACAGCAAATACTTGTTCGCCGCGCTGTTCAATCAACACATGTTGACCGTTACCGAATAATTCCCCAAAACCGCTATTACTGCCTTGTGTATAAGTGAGCGTCCAATCTTTATCATTAGTTTTAAATGACGACGAAAATGAGCGTGTATCACGTTTATTATAAGTCACCTCATCGATGCCAATATCTATAGACGCTTGGTTTAACTTAAGTGCAAAGCGATAATTGGTTCCACGTTTTTGAACCGACAATAGCTTTTTACTTGGAACCAACACTTTTTGTATTGCTTGAGGTTTTATCGTTTTTAAATGTGCAGGCACAGGAAAAGGGTTATCAACGGCGTGTGCAAATTTAGGGACGAAGCAACACATTAATCCTAATAAAGATATCAAACTGATGCGACTCAACATAAAACCTCTTTTGGGCGTCATGGATTTGGAGATTTTTAGGGTAAACGTCGCACCTTATTTATGCAACATCACTGATTAATATAGCGTTTCAAATATCCATACCCACTTAGGACAGAGGAGCCAATAATGTGCCTAAAATATCATCTGTTAAACTTAGGTTACCTTGGCTGACTTCCTCTGATAATAAGGCATTAGCCAACTCCGCTTTTTTATTTTGGATTTGTAGAATTTTTTCTTCGATAGAGTTTTCAATAATTAATTTATAGACAAATACAGGTTTGTCTTGACCAATACGGTAAGCTCGATCTGTAGCTTGATTTTCCACTGCAGGATTCCACCAAGGATCAAAATGGATCACAGTGTCGGCGGCAGTTAAATTCAAACCTACGCCACCGGCTCTTAAGCTAATTAAAAATACAGGTACTTTTCCAGACTCAAATTGCTCAACTATTGCTTGGCGATCTCTACTGCTACCTGTGAGTTTGACATAGGGTATCTTGCTCGCGACTAGCTCTGTCTCTATCAAAGCTAACATGCTGGTGAACTGAGAAAAAATAAGAACCTTTCTTCCTTCTTCAACCATTTCTGGCAAAGTTTCCATCAAAAATTCTAACTTAGCGGATTGATGCACAATTTTTGCGCTGGGCAATGATAACAACTGTGGATGATTACAAACTTGACGCAATTTTAGTAACGCATCTAGAATTTCTATTTGGCTGCGTTGCAGACCTTTTGCGGCGATGATTTCTTTTAGACGAGAATCCATGGTCAAACGCACAGACTCATATAACTCAGCCTGTTTACCATCAATTTTAAGAGATTGTATAATGGTGGTTTTTTTAGGTAATTCTTTGGCAATAAGTTCTTTGGTTCGACGTAATATAAATGGCTTGATACGTTGGTTAAGCATGCTCTTACGTTCATGGTCATTGTGCTTTTCAATCGGTGTTTTAAACAGACGAGTAAATTGTTGATAACCTGCTAAAAAGCCTGGTAATAAAAAGTTAAATTGTGCCCAAAACTCACCTAAATGATTTTCCATGGGCGTGCCAGTTAAACATAACTTATGCTCAGCCTTGAGTGTCAACATCGTTTGGTAAAGCTTGGTTTTTGGATTTTTGATATAATGAGCTTCGTCTAAAATCAAATAATAATAAACGTGGTGCTGATGCACTTCACTGTCTTTTAACACTAAAGGATAACTGGTGATCACGATATCGTATTGCTTCAGTAGCTCAAAATTCTCTTGCCGCTTAGCACCATTTATGACGATATAAGACAAGCTAGGCGTAAACTTTTCTATTTCTTTGGCCCAATTAAATAGCACACTGGTGGGCGCAATAATTAAACTAGGCCCAGTCAGCCGACCTTGTTCTTTCTCGAGTAATAAGTGGCTAAGTGCTTGTATCGTTTTTCCTAGTCCCATGTCGTCGGCCAAAATACCATTGAGTCCATATTCTCGTAAAAACTGTAACCAATTCAATCCTTGATGCTGATATTCACGCAATTCAGCCAATAATAGCTTGGGGATAGGGGCAGACTGGATCGCGTTAAAATTTCGTAGCTTTTCTGCAAGAAGACGCAATTTATTTGCACCTTTAGTGAGGATCCCTTGATTATCCAATTCACTGAGGGTTTGATGACTTTGAAAGCGTGATAAGCGAATGGTGCCATCGTCTTGCAAAGACCCGGGTATAAATAATTCAACAAATTGTTTCAGTAAAGGCTGAATACTCTGATATGACAACGCAATGAATTTTCCTTCAGAGAGTTCAACAAATACCTTTTCGTCACTGTCGAAATAAGTTTGATCATTCACCAGCATATCTTTAGGTAGTTGCTCTAAAGCACTGAGTAATATAGGAAAAGCAGCCACACTTTGTCCGTCTATGTTTAAATTCAAACCTATGGAGAAAAAATCATGACCTTCTTTTTGTTCTACATTGGCATCAAATACACTATCCGTATCTAATTCTTGATAATGAAAACTATCATCATACTCTATTTGCCACCCCTGCTTTTTCAACTGTGGTAGCTGATTATGTAAAAATGATAAATTAAGGTTTCGTCCTTGCAACACCATCATATAACCGCTCTCAAAGCCTTTATGATTGGTAACAGATTGCAATTGAGGCATGAAATTCCATGTTTTAAGGGACTCCATGATCATTTTTTCAAAAGCAAAATCACGATAAATGCTTTCATCACCCTTTTGAGAAGATAATTGGTGTTTATTATTTAAAGGGCTTACAAGCTGGCCATTATAAGCAAACCACAATGACAGTTGAGTATAATAAGCTTGGTTTATATTTGGCGTAGCTAATCGAATATGGGGCACTGGCCTTGCTAGGCTAAACTCTCTTTTAAGCTTTGGTTTCGGCAACTTTCTCGCAATATCACCCAAAGACATATCTAACTTACTCAACACCCAGGGCATCTTTTCTTCAGAAAAAGCAGGGCTGTCAAGAAACTGCCCATCAAACTCACTATTTAAATCAGTTTCAACCAAACCCAACATATTGGTTTTGATATTGTAGTAACTAATAGGCTGTGACTTTATCAATCTAATATCAGCATTACTTTTATCTAATACCAAGTCTAACTTGTGCACTGTACTGCGTGTTTGCCACTGCCAGTTTGCTTTTAGAGGCGCTCCTAGAGAAATAGCATGTTTTAAGTCCGCCCCATCTCCCCAGAAGCATCGGCCAGTACTCACCAACAGATGCAATGCCTTATGCAGCTTAATATCATTAGAATGATGCTGATTTCTGATCACAGAGCTAATAATTTGCACATCTTGATCATCTAGATAAGGCTGTTTTATGAGATAGCTGTCTAAGTTTTCGTAAATCAGGGTTCGACTCCAAGCCCCATTTTTCTTCAAACTAGAGCTTTTGACTCCCAACTGTAAATAATCATTAGGCGCAACACTATTTTGATTAAGAAAATACAAAATCGCTTTTTTTTGCTGAAAAACCAGAGGCTCTTCTGTTGAAAATGTATTCAGCCATGCTTGTATGACGTTGTTGGATGCCGAATTTACATGCATATTTTCAAGGTAATAGTGAGCCAAAGCAGCGGCATGTTTACAATCGGACTTCAGGTAACAATTACAATATGACTTAGCCCGATTTTTACTTTCATCATATTCAAAACGTGTTAAATAAGTTTTACTTCGTTCAGATTCACTTATAACTGACCCTCTCAATACCTGCTTATCCAGAGCGGCACTGATCACATGGCTCAAATGGTAAAGCCTCGCCCCTTTTTCCCAAGTTTTTTTGCTCAAAACGTCTTGCAAGTTAGTTTTGTTAAACATATTTAAATCGAGTACCTGATGATAAGTTGTGTTGACTACGTGAGGAAACAGAAAACCGCTTACATCATATAGTCAATTTTCATAACCTTCTATTATTTAAAAATTCTCATAATCAAACACTTGCCCAACACCCAGTCTATTACTTACTTTGGTTATAAATTAAAATTCAAAATAAAAAACGTGGCTTCTAGCACATTCAGATCACAAACTTTATAAAAATCTAGCCGCTGCTGCCGCTAGATTTTCAGGCAGCAAGTGATACCCTCTTTTTGTTCAATCATGTCGATAAATTAACGCAAATATTATCAATATATGGAATTTGCCATAAGGATAACAAACAACCTAATACTTATGCTTCACCCACAAAATAATCGGTAGCGACGGTCTATCATTGGCGGTATGACTTCTGATAAAGGCCTGGCTAAAATAGTGATAATAAAGTAATGTTTTAAAGGTGTGTAAATCAAAGCTAATTTTACCACACCCGTTCATGCCACATAAGCGGTTAATGGGTTCGCCCCAAAATAGACGTGCAACACGCCAGTTAAGGACGAAACAATTGTAACGGTGAATACGTATCTAAAAGGCACGTTACTCAACGGTAATGAACCTCGGCGAGCTCTAAATATTCAAACATCTGAATGACATTGTCCCCCTAATCAATAAAAATAGTAAACCACTCTTTTTAACAGAATATCGACACGCTCTCGGTTACACAACAGAGATAAATAAAAAGAGTCCTAATCACAATAAATATTAGTCATTAACAAAAAGAAAACTCGATAGGATATTGAATGCGGTCCTATTAAGTAACGTATCTTTGAAAGATATGACATGAATTTCATTCTAAGCCATTTACTTTATTTGTTCCCACGAGTTCGGCACAAAACAAAGTTTCTAAAAAAGTATATTTTCACCTGAAATCAAAAACGATTAAAAAGCATGGGTAGCTTGAGGTATAGCCTGTCTTTCTTCCAATTCAAAAATGCATAGGCATTTACCTCGTCACTCCTTTATAATCCCCAATAATTCCCAAGCCAACGATAAAACAAGGCTTAAACATACATGTTTGAACAATTAGAACTAGACGATGACTTGATACACGCGGTGACGGACTTAGGTTATAAAGAACCCACCAGTATACAGTCACTGGTCATCCCACAAGCCATGAATGGCAAAGATATATTGGCCTCAGCCCCAACAGGCACAGGTAAAACTGCTGCATTTTTATTACCTACTTGTCAGTTTTTATTAGATTATCCACGACGCCAACCAGGTTCGACGCGGGTTTTGATCCTTACCCCTACTCGCGAATTGGCCTTACAAATCTTTGAGCAAGCCAAAGCTATCAGCAAATATGTGCCACACATTGCATGTGGCGTCATCACCGGCGGCATCAACTACGGTACTGATCGTGAGTTATTAGAAAAAAACCTTGATATTTTAGTTGCTACACCTGGTCGCTTATTCGAGCATATCGAAAAAGAAAGCTTTGACTGTCGTGATATCGAATGCCTGATTTTAGATGAAGCTGACCGCATGTTGGATATGGGTTTTTCTCCCGTTGTCAACCAAATCGCCGTAGAAGCGCGCTGGCGCAAACAAACCATGTTGTTTTCAGCCACATTAAGAGGCAGCGGGATCGCACGTTTTTCTGATGAGTTGTTAAATGAACCCGTTGAATTAGAAGCGGACTCGAGCCGCAAAGAGAAAGGCATTATCCACCAGTGGATACATCTGGCAGATAACGCGACTCATAAACTTGACTTGTTAACTCACATTTTGAGCACACAAGTGGAAACAGCCATAGTGTTTGTTAAAACGCGTGAACGTTTAGCCATTTTAGTCGGCCAACTGCAATCTGTCGATATTGACTGCGTCTGGTTACAAGGTGAAATGCCTCAGGATAAACGCAATACCGCGATGGAACGTTTTCGTACAGGCGATGTAAAGATATTAATCGCTACTGACGTGGCAGCCCGGGGTATTGATGTAGAAAACATTAGCCACGTCATCAACTACGATATGCCTCGCACAGCTGATGTATATGTCCACCGTATTGGTCGCACAGGCCGTGCGGGTAACAAAGGGACGGCTATTTCCATAGTAGAAGCCCATGATATTGGCGTAGTGCCCAAGATTGAACGTTATACAGAACAGGCGTTAAAACGTAGGGTAATTGCCGCATTGCGCCCTGCCAATAAAGAAGCTAAACCGACTACCAAGAAAAAGATTAGTAATAAGACTAAAAAGGCAGTCATTAAGGCCAAACGTACCGCCAAAATTAAAAAGCGCAAAAATACAGGACGAGGGAAAAAAACGCCTTAACTTATCAAAATTTATCGTTACGCACCCTGGCGAATTTCAACTAAATTGAAGTTTGCTTGGGTGTCTCCTACCACCATTATTTTGCAACGTCCCCACCGTTTAGGGATTTTCCATTCTGTATCTTGCGCAACGGTATACTTTTCTCTTTTGTTATCGCAACGCACTTCTACTGTATTGAGCGTACCTTCGATATCACTAAACATAAACCGGTTACGACTAAGAGAATGCCACCAATCACCATTGCTACCTATTTCTCCTTGCACGACAATAAAGTCTCGATTTTTTAAGACCTGCCGAACTCGGGTTGCATACTTTTCTAGGACACTGACTGTTTTTTCATTATTAGGACGCTGCTCAATTTGTGCAAATGTCTCTAAAGCATCTGAAAATAATGATGCTTTTATTTCTAAGGTAAATTTTTGATGTAAAAGATAAAGGTAATAAGCCTCACCAACGTACTCATCGCTTTGACTAGAAGAGACGAGTCGCCAAATACTGCTCAATTGAGAATGATCATGGCCTTGCGCTTTTGCAATCTCAGACTTCAACATCCAAAACCATGCGTCTTCGTAACTATTCCAGATCTTACCTTCACCCATTTGGGTAATAAGTTGTTCAGCTAAAACGAAATTATCAGCTCTTAATGCCTCATCCGTATTTTTATATTCCCTGACAAATCGTTTTCTTCCGCCCTTTGTTCCTTTATTTAATTTAAAATTCATTTGCACACTATTACGACACTGTTCGATTTTTTTTCCGTTACGGATAGCAGGAGAATATTGCCATTGTCTTATAGCTCGTAGGCTAGCTTTCTCAAAATCACGAATGCCGGATGAGTCTTCAATAACGGGATCAACCACTGCACCATTTGCATCTACAACAAAACTTAATTTTACCCAACCTTCATTACCGTTTCGAGCTGCTCTCCTAGAAAATTTGGCAGGCACACGCTCTATGGGTTTTGCCGGGATAACGGTTTCCAATAGTTCAACGCTGGATGACAACACATGCCCTGCGATTAAAAAGCTCGAAAACAAAGATAAGGCGAACAGGGATAATTTCATTTTACGTCCTTGAAAAGTGATATAATAATGCAGATTTTTCTTAGCTGATAGTAAGGAGTTATCTGAGCAATTACAAATAGAAAAACGGAATGTGTTAAGTGAATCAAGCAACATTAGAATAATATTGAAGGAAAATATGTGCGTAAAAAAGTAGTTCTTGCCACGGGTAACAAAGGAAAAGTCAAAGAGCTTGCTCGTATGTTGTCTTGTTTAGATTTTGAAGTATTGCCACAAAGCGAATTTGACGTAACGGAAGTGGCCGAAACAGGCACCACTTTTGTGGAAAATGCCATCATTAAAGCCCGTCATACTGCCAAGCAAACAGGTTTACCGGCTATCGCTGACGACTCGGGTTTGGCAGTTCATGCCCTTGGTGGCGAGCCCGGAGTATATTCCGCACGTTATTCCGGAGACCAGGCTACCGATCAAAGTAATATTACTAAGTTACTTGATGCCATGGCTAGTATTCCAATAGAAAAACGCCAAGCCAAGTTTTTATGTGTTTTGGTATTCATGCGTCACGCTGATGATCCCAGACCTATTATTTGCCAAGGTGAATGGTGTGGTGAGATCGCGACTGAGCAACAAGGTGAAAATGGTTTTGGCTACGATCCAGTCTTTTGGGTCAAAGAACAGAATTGTAGTTCTGCTCAGTTATCACCCGAACACAAAAATACATTAAGTCACCGCGGTAAAGCCCTAAAACTGTTATTAACCCAACTACAAAATCAAATAGGTTAAATACTTGTCACAACCACTTACGCTTAAATTGCCGCCTCTTTCGCTATATATCCATATTCCTTGGTGTGTACAAAAATGTCCTTACTGTGATTTTAATTCTCACGGGCAAAAACAACAGGTATTGCCTGAAACTGAATATGTCAGTCACTTGTTAGATGACTTAACTGAAGATGTTAAATTAGTTGGCAACAGAGCTATTCATAGTATTTTTATTGGTGGTGGCACACCCAGTTTATTTTCCCCACAAGCTATCCACACTCTTTTAAAGGGAGTAAAAAAACGAGTGAACTTGTTAGCTGATGCTGAAATTACGATGGAAGCGAATCCAGGCACAGTGGAAAGCCAACGTTTTGCTGATTATGTCAAAGCAGGTATTACTCGCATCTCCATAGGTATTCAAAGTTTTCAACCAGAAAAATTAACAGCACTTGGCAGGATCCATGATGAAAACCAAGCGCTTAAAGCTACGAAGCTGGCCAAGAGCATAGGACTCAATAGTTTTAACCTAGACCTAATGCATGGCTTACCTAAACAAACTTTAGAAGATGCTATGTTTGATTTAAACACCGCTATAACGCAACAACCTCCACACTTATCTTGGTACCAATTAACCATTGAACCGAATACTCAGTTTCATTCTAAGCCACCCAAGTTACCCGAGGATGAGCTGTTATGGGATATTCAAGAACAAGGTGATGATTTACTTAGGCAGGCAGGATTCGAACAATACGAGATTTCTGCATACAGTCAAGCAGGTCAACAATGTCAGCATAATTTAAATTATTGGCGTTTTGGTGACTATTTAGGGGTCGGTTGTGGCGCACATGGTAAAATCACACTAGCCAATGAAAATAAAATAATTCGCACGGTTAAGGTTAAACACCCCAAAGGTTATATGGATTTAACTCGCAGTTATACTAGCGAAAAAAAGGTAGTGACTAAACAAGACTTACCTTTTGAGTTTTTTATGAATCGCTTTCGTTTACTTGAGCCATGCCCTAAGTCTGATTATGCAAGCTTTACTGGTATACCTTTGGATAACGCCACCAAACAAAACCTAGAAACGGCGATAACTCGCGGATTATTAGTTGAGTCAAGCGACGAATGGCAAGTTACGCCATTAGGCAGACGTTATTTAAATACATTATTGGAAATGATGGTATAACTCAAGAGCATAATATTTAACAGTGATATCCTTGCCACATTATAATGCGCTATTTATTAAGATACGCGTTGGTACCCGTTATCAATACATTGAAGGAATTTAGCTGTTTAATAGACGCTCTGAGTTTATCTTCAGCTTTATCTAATTCCTTGAATTTATTACAAAACCATTTAGCCTTAAGCTTTAGGGTTTCAGCTTTTGGCCCCACAGTTTGACCAATTTCTTCACCTAAAATTTCTAGTTGGTTAGCTATCGTGGCGACCTTTTCTTTACTCACCTCACCATTAGCAACCAGTCCACCGATAACTGATAATATACCACCTACAGAAGTGCTCATTGCTTCTTCTAATTGTTCTTCCAATTCGTGGTCGACCAAATCGTTCACTTGCTCAAGACTGCCAGGCCCCATATAAAAATTATCGCTAGCACGTATAAACTTTTCTTTAACGCTCATTTGCACACGTTCAAGAGATTTTTGCAGCTTTTTCTGACTTTTTTCATCTTTCACTAAGCCGCTATACACTTGCTCTATCGTCTCGACAGCAAGCTCGACACCTTCGTTTGCCAACAATATCATTTTAGGCACAACTTGATGGATGCCAGAAGAAAACTCAGCAAGCTCGCGCTCTTGTTGCTCATTTAAAACAATCCATTCACCTTGCACAATCAGCTGTGATGGATGGTTAATCTGGTAAACAGACCGGCCACCATGTCCAATGATTCGGATTTGTTGTTCACTGACTACGACACCATAATTAAGAGACACCTCACAATCTATGTTCGCATTAACAGTGGAGCTTATTAGCAGTAAAATAAAAACTAAGAGACGCATAAGATTCCAAAATGTATAAATCCTAATGCAGTGTGCCTTCAAACAAAAAAAATGCAATATCAGATCAGATAGGACAGGCAAAACTTAGGTTAATCTGCATTTCGCACTAAAACATCAAAACAAACATATAATAAAGGGTTAGAAGCCAATGTTGAGCTGATAACGTCATTTCTCGACATTATAAAATCACCTCACTTTATTCAACATCGTTAGCTGCCAGTTTTAACATCTTCTAAATGATATTTTTCAATCAGAGAATACAAAGTAGGCCGAGTTACGCCTAGAAGTTCAGCGGTTTTAGTCATGTTATGTTCTGCCACCAAAAACGCATTACGTATTGCCCGACTTTCAGCATCTTCTCTGACTTCTCGTAAATTAAGCGTGTCTATATTGGGTTCATCATTATGGAACAACAAGCTCAAATCTTCTGCCTGAATATGAGTTCCTTCGGCCATTATCACAGCAGATTTCAGTTTATTTTGAAGTTCACGAATATTACCAGGCCATGTATGTTGATTCATGGCTTTTATGGCTGAATCACTAAAACCTTTAATCTTAGTTTTAAACTCCTCATTGTATTGCGCCAAGAAGGTCTTAGCCAATAACACCACGTCATTATCACGCTCTCTAAGGGGTGGAATTATGATACTGATTTCACCCACTCGATAGAATAAATCTTCACGGAAAGTTTGCTCTAATACCATGGCAGGAATATCTCGATGCGTGGCGCAAATCACCCGAATATTCACCGGTATTTCAGAGCGCCCGCCCACTCGTTCAATCACACGCTCTTGTAAAAAACGGAGCATTTTAGCTTGCAAACCAATTGGCATATCGCCAATTTCATCTAAAAACAAGGTGCCATCTTGAGCTGTTTCTATCTTGCCTGGTGTGGTTTTATTAGCACCAGTGAATGCGCCTTTTTCATAACCAAACAGCTCACTTTCCAATAAGTTTTCAGGGATCGAGGCACAGTTAATAGCAACAAAAGCTTTGTTTTTTCGTAGACTGTGCTCATGAATACTGCGGGCAAACACCTCTTTACCGGTGCCACTTTCGCCAAGTAATAAGGTACTAATATCAGTTTGCGCGATACGCTCCGCTTTTCTGCTCGCAGCTAAGAGCCCTTCACTTTGACCAATGATTTTGTCCATCGAAGGCGCGACTTCTACCAAGTGGCGGTTTTCCATCTCTAAATTAAACAGGTTAATGGCGCGGCTAACTAAAATTTGAATAGTGTCTAAGTCGATCGGTTTTTGATAAAAATCATACGCGCCAAAGTTCACTGCTTTTAGCGCATTTTTTTTATCATTATTGCCGGTTATCACTATGACTTTTGTTTGAGGCGCTAAAGCTAAGATTTCTTCTAGAGTCGCTAACCCTTCAGTTGCATTACTTGGATCGGGCGGTAAACCTAAATCTAGCGTGACTACTTTTGGTTCAAAACGCCTCAACTGTGCAATAGCCGAACTCCGATCTTCGGCAAAGACAACGTCATAACCTGAAAAGCTCCACTTTAATTGCTTTTGGATCCCTAAATCGTCATCAACGACCAAAATTTTGTCCATGTATTAAAATCCTTTTTATTGTCTAATCTGTTGGAATTCGTAATGTAAAAATACTACCTTGCTGTTGTTTACTTTGTACCAGTAACTGACCTCCAATACGTTCTAAATAAGCTTTAGCATCAAACGCCCCAATGCCCATTCCTGCGTTGCCTTTGGTTGTATCAAAAGGTTTGAACAAACGTGTGCGAATAAAATCTTCGCTCATACCGATACCCGTGTCCACAATATTAATCAACATATACTTCTTATCTGTGGATAACTGTATTTCAATATCTACTTTGCCATCATCACTGGTGGCTTGTTGTGCGTTACTTACAAGATGGTAAATAACGTTACTTAGTTTATCTTTATCTAAAACCGCAGGTGTTTCACTACTAACTACTACACTAGGTGTGGGTAAATAGGATCCACATCTTTGTTCAACCACATTTTTAACACACTCTGATATGTTGACTAAGCTATCAAATCCATCTAGAGAAGCATTTTTTTCAGTCAACTGATATAGCATTTTATCCATTCGAACTTTGGTATGATGCAAGGTTTCAAAAGTATCATCAATGAATTGAGGATTATCTTTATGTTGTTCCGCATTAGACAAAATAAGGTTAATTTGCGCCGCTACGTTTTTTAAGTCGTGCACGATGAAGGCAGACATACGAGTGAAAGCCGCAAATTGTGCATTTTCAGCCAGCTCTTGCGCAGCTTGATGATGAAACAAAAAGTTTGAAATCTGAGCGTTCACAGCGGTCAAATAATCTCTTAACTCCCAATTGAGTTTTTTACGGGTGTTATCTGAACCTTGCATCACCGCCATGCCCCAGAATTTTTCTTCATTGAATATGGGGATCACCAGATGGAAAGAAACACTATTTAAAAGGCTATGGTTGACCTTTAGCCCCTCATAAACATAAGGCTGTGTTCTAAGCTCTTCAATATCGATTATCCAATTTTTCGACGTAAAAAAGGCTGAAAACGCTAACAAAACTGCTTGTTCATCATCATTCAAAGCGGGTTTATCTATATCTGCCAGCACCTTGAGTTCACCGTTTTGACTTTGAATCAAACACCCTATTTGGTAATCAATTGCCTGAATCAACCCTCTTAAAGCACTCGCGTACACATTCCCATCGGATTCACGGGTATTAAGACAGTGTGTTAACTTCAACCATTCAATCCTGTAATCAAATTGATTGGCAAAAAAGTGTTTAGTAATAAAAACCTTAATCTTAGTCCGAAAACTCAAAGAAAGAAATAAACTCACTAAAAGAGACAAAGACAAGACAATAAGTACTACTTGAATGGCAGAACCCCATTGGCCACCAAAGTACTTAACTGCATAACCTAGCATCGCCATTACAAATAGATAACCACCCGCTACCATTAAAAGAGTGCTGTGCATCACAATGTCTCGGGAGATATAAATATCAACCCCCCAATTTTTAACTCGCCTAATAGCTAAGACTAACAATGGAATAAGAGCAGAGTAGACATAACCTCTGGCAGCAATGTAATTAGTATTAATTTGCTCCACCATTAAAGCATCCGCAAAAGTAACAAATTCAAAAACGCTGATAACTGCCAAATATATTATTAATGGTTTTAATGCCCAACTACTTTCACCAGCCTGACGATAGATGACTTCAAGCAAAACAAGCACTTGCAAGGCAAGCACAGTCTGAATAAGGAACCTCCACGATCCTTGTTCAATCCCTAGGTAAGGCATTGAAATAGCAATAATCGGCAAGGACAAAATCAACCAGGTCTGTTTTCGGCACAATACTTCAATAATATTAGTAAAGTTATCTTTTAAGCATGAAGCTAAAAAAAGTAGCCAAAAAAAACTTTTAATATTGTCGAAAAGCAATAGCTTTTCGACAGATAATGGGGCAAAAAGTAAGGGTGTGATAGACCAAAAACATGTTGCACCTGTAGCAAAAATTAACAAATACTTTGCTAATCCTGATTTGCGAACAGTTAGTAGAAGGAGTAAAAGAAAGGCATAACCAATAGCACTGATTGCATAACCAACAGTTGCGATCATAGTGAAACCTCTATAGTTTTTTTAATAGTAAACTACCGATCGAATACCCAGCCCCAAAGGAACAAAGCAAGCCAATGTCACCTGATTGCAAGTCTTTGTGATGCAAATAAAATGCGATAATGGAGCCAGCAGAAGCGGTATTAGCAAAGGTATCTAATACTATTGGAGCTTCTTCAAAGGTTGGCTGTTTGCCAAGTAACTTTCGGCCTATCAAAGTATTCATATTGATATTGGCTTGATGTAACCACCACCTTGAAACGTCTCCAGAACTAAGTTCATGACGAGCTAAGTGCTCAGATATATGATCTACGGCCATAGGGCATACTTCTTTAAATACCTTGCGTCCCTGTTGATGAAAGAGTTTATCTTCAGCAAATGGATCGGCATCGTTCGCACGGCTAACATAACCAAAATTTGAGCGAATATTGTTTGAATATTGAGTAACCGCTTTAGTGCTCATAATTTCGAAAACATGCTCTGAATCAGCAGTATCAGTATTTTCAACTATTATAGCCGTGGCCACATCACCAAAAATAAAATGACTATCACGATCACAATAATTGACTTGTGGCGAGGTTAATTCAGGGTTAATGACCAACACAGCCTTAGCCGTACCTGCAGTGATCATTTCATAGGCACGATGCAGGGCAAAAGTAGCTGCGGAACAAGCCACCAGCATATCAAAAGCAAAACCTTTAATGCCCAATGCACCTTGTACCTCAATCGCCAAAGCTGGATAAGAGCGCTGTGTGTATGCACAAGATACAATAACAACATCGATGTCTTCAGAGGTTTTATTTGCGGCTTTTAACGCATCTTTGGCTGCATATATCGCCATTTCAGCTTGATCAGATAATTCATCTTCTGAGCGCTCAGGAATATTGGGCCGCATCCTATCTATGTCTAAAACGCCATCCTTTATATAGACGTAGCGACTCTTAATGCCCGAGGCTTTTTCAATAAATTCTGCACTTGAAAGTGGTTTAGGCTTAAGTCCACTTTCCTCAATTTCTTTTTGATACTGTTTATTGAACTGCTCGGCGTAAGCATTGTATGCCAGAACCAGTTCTTCATTACTAATACTGTGAGTAGGTTTCCATAAACCAGAACCGCTAATTACTACTGAAGGAGTCATGAAAAGTCCTAACTAAACAGATTAGGCTACATATATTTAATGCTATGATGTAGCAAAGAATTTTTCAGTTTATCGGTTTGTAATAAAAAAGTCAGCTTGAAGCTGACTTTTTAGTTTAATAAGTTTTAAGGCTTACCTAAAATAGGTAGGTCTTCGGGGCAGTTAACAATTTGTTTTTATCAGACTTACCCGTCACGCAGAACTTTACATCTTTATATTTGAACACATACACTTTGTCATGAGAGCCATATACACTATCACCGTCTGCTTTAACAAAACCAGATAGAAGAAAGGTAATATTCTCATCATTAGATAAAGAACGAAGCGCAGCATTGATGTTACATAACATGTCGCCAATGATGTCTTTAAACCATGCCAATGACTTTGCAATAAGACGCTCGTCGGTTTTCTCAAATACTGTTTTTAATTTCCTTCGATTAGGATGTGTTCTCTTTGTTTATTAAAGTCGAGGGACACAGTAAAAAAGTTTGTTTCAATAATCAGTCTTTTTAAATCATGTTGTAATTAACGCGTCAAGGTAGGGATAGGAATTAAAGGAGCAACTAATTCAGCCAAATGACGAAACAATCTGACTCGAGTTGTACCGCTTCGCCACACCATACCAATTTCACGATAAGCCATATCTTCGGCAGGCATCGATACGAGAGGAGTGGTGCTTAATATATGATGTTGAATAGCTAATTCTGGCATAAAAGTGAAACCCAGTTTGCTATTAGCTAACTGGACTAAGGTATACAAACTACTCGCGGCTAACGAACTCACTTGCTCTTTATGCTGCAAACCACAAGCGCTAACGGCATGGCCAGTCATACAATGCTCTTGTTGCAATAAGAAAATGCTTTCTTTAGGTAAAGCTGACATGTCAAGTGGCACAGGTAAGGATTCAACCAAGTCACTGTGAGCGATTAAATGAAAGGGATCATGTCCTAAAACCAATTGCTTACAACCTGGTGTATCCAACGGTAAAGCCAAAATAAGTAAATCTAAGCCACCTTCATTTAACTGGGTCAACAAGTTAGCCGTCGTGTCTTCTTGAAGTTGCAACGTAATATCGGGAAGATGTTGTTTAACTGTTTTAATCAACTCCTCAAAAATAAACGGCGCGATGGTGGGAATAACCCCTATTTTGAGTTTACCTGCTTGCCAATTCCCTGCACTTTGCGCAAAATCCACTAATTCGCGGGTGTCGGTTAATAAGGCCTTGCTGCGCTCAACTAATTCTAAGCCAAAAGGCGTAAACACAAAGTTCTTATGATCCCGCTCTAATAACTGAGAGCCAAACTGCTCCTCAAGATTTTGAATAGCGGTGCTGAGTGTTGATTGGCTGACATGACAGCGCTGTGAAGCTCTATGAAAGTGTTGCTCTTGATGTAAAACCACCAAATAATGAAGGTGTTTAAGGTTGGGCCATTTCATGATTACTCATCTATAAAAACGATTAATACCTTTATTATAGATTAGATTCATTGATAAAAAAGCGCCATCAATGCGCTTTTTACAAAAGTTGAGATGAAAGATTAACTACCCACTGAGGCATAAGTCGCAATCTGATTTCTTTCGCCTTCAACAAATTTTGACCATTGTTGCGCCATTCCTCGGCTACCATCGTATTCTTGCGCTTTAGCAAGCTGGTTTAAAGCTTCGTTGTATTCGCCAACATTAAATTGCGCTAAACCAATGACCAGATGCGACATACCTTCATTACGCAAACCGCCTTTTTCAAGAGCTTGTTGCGAAGCGGCAACCGCTTGTTTCCATTTGTCCATGTTTAGGTACATTTGACCAAGCTGAGCATACAACTCACCTGAGTCAGATAATTCAGCCGCAGCTAACATAACAGGGATCGCTTTTTCAGTTTCTTTAGCAAAATTCCAAGACTGGGCTAAAAACGTTAAGTTACGCTCATCTTCAGGTAACTTACCCACATCCATCGCTTTTTGCATAATAGCAGCTGCTTTATATGGCATTTGGTGATAATAATAAAGTTGTGCCAAATTGAACATATCTGAGCCTGTGGCGATAAAACTTTTTTGCTCAGCAATTTCCATCACAGCCAGCTGTTTTTCTTCTTGCTCAAGCTCGCCATACATACCAGCGAGTTGTAACCAATACTTAGGCGCTTCAAACCTTTTAACTAACTTAAGCAACACATTCTTAACATTTTCAGGCTGTTTCAGTTCAAAATAAATCGCTCTTTGTAACACGTACCACTGCTCGTCTACTTGGAAACCTAAATCGTTGGTTTCAACTTGTAGCACCGCCGCGTTGATGTACTTAGATGCTGCAGCATAATCTTGCTTTTGATACATAGCTTGGGCTTTTAATACTAAATTTTTAGCTGGGATATCTGTAGATGGATACAAGTTTTTTTGAATGGCTTCCCATTGCTCTATTTTGACAATAGCTTTGTCGTAGTTGCCACGCATCATGTGCAATTGAGCCAAACTAAACAAAGTGGCTTGTTCAAAGGTTTCTGGAATGGGCTGTTGTTGTACGACGTTTTCAAAGGCTGCAATCGCTTGGTCGTAGTTTTCAACTTCGTAATGAATAAAAGCATAAAAATTATACATCATGGCAAGTTCATAACTGTTCATTGAACTGGCTTTAGACTTAACATTGTCTAATACCTCAAAGGCTTCTGCCTGATCACCCGCATCGGCTAAACCTTGGGCACGAGATAATTGGTCATACACTTTAGCACGTAAAGTAGGCACACGTTTGGTTTTACGCTCGACTTCTACTTCTTGTGCAATAACAGCACTCACCTGCATACCAGATACCAATACACCGGTCATTAAGACTGGTGCAACTATTTTAAGTATTATTTTATTCATCAACATTTTAGCCCCCTAGTTCAAATTTAACTCGCACTTCCACCCCAGATACTTCCATGGGTTGGCCATTAACGACGCGAGGTTTGTATTTATATTTTAAAGTGGCATCCAATGCCGCTTGATCAAAAATACCTGCAGGTAAAGCTTGAATCACCCTAGGACTGGTTACCGAGCCTAACTTAGACACGGTGAATTCGACATCCACATAACCTTCAATACCGCGCTGCAATGCCCTTCTTGGATACACAGCAGCAACACGCACTATAGGTAAAAACTCACCATCACCCGACTCCAAAGCTAATCCACCTTCAAGTGACAGTTCAGCGCCTACATCGGCACCAAAGTCCATACCACTTGTGGTACTTTCTGGACTAGGCGCATCCATTTGTGGTGGCGCCATATCAGGTGGCGGTTGCTCTGGCTTAGGTGGCTTCTTAGGTTTTCTGTCTTTCTTTTGAACCGCTTCCTCTTTTTTCACACGCACAAAATCCAGCACACTGCCTTTAGGTGCATCCGTTAATGCGCTACCACCACTTTGAATTAATGATTGCATCAAAAAGAACAACCCTAAGGTGACAACTGCTGCCAGTAAGATAGCTACAACCACTCTTGATAATGTCTGCGGCATAGTCTTTGACATGGTTTGTGGCATAACGGTTTAAGGCTCCTGCGCAGCGATAGAGACATCTTGAATGCCTGCAGCCCGTGATGCATCCATCACTTTAATCAACACGTCTGTCGTGGCTTTTCTGTCGGCCTGAATAACCACAGTACCTTGCGGGTTTTCAGCATATAAACGTTCGATGTTGGCTTGCACTGCTCGTACATCAACCTTGCGTTTATTGATCCAAATTTCACCTTTTGCACTGATAGCGACCAAAATATTCGCACGGTCTTTCTTAACTGCAGTGGCGGCTTCTGGGCGATTTACATCGATACCCGCTTCTTTGACAAAAGAGGCCGTCACGATAAAGAAAATCAACATAATGAATACGACGTCTAACATAGGTGTCATATCGATTGTGGCTTCTTCTTCATCCATCAAGTTTTGGAAATGCTGTTTCATATCAATCTCTATTTAATAATCCAAAATATGATGGATTAAACTTTATGTTCACAAAGGATTAAACTTTACGTTCCATATGCAGCGAGTCTTCTAAATTCACTCTTTCTTTTTTTGCTGTTCTTGCCAGCCAGGTTGATGCGAAGACACCTGACAAAGCACCCACCATGCCTGCCATAGTGGGGATAGTCGCTTTTGACACGCCAGACGCCATTGAGCGTGCGTTGCCAGAGCCTGATATAGCCATGACATCAAACACTTCAATCATTCCCGTAACCGTTCCCATCAAACCTAATAGCGGGCATAAAGCCACCAGTGATTGGATAATAGGTACACCACTGCCTAATTTTAACGACACACGAGAAATCATCGCTTGGCGAATTTGCTCAGCGTTCCAAGATGAGCGCTCCTGTCTCGCCATCCACTTGGCAATCACCGCTTTTTTGTATTGTTTGTGCGTAACATACACGTACATAGCGCGCTCTAAAATCATTAACCACATGACAAAAATCAATCCGCCAATAATCAGCAGGACTTGCCCACCGCTTTCAGTAAAATCGCGAATAGATTCGAGAGCAGCTGCGAGAATTTCAATCATGATGAATTAAGCTTTTTCGTTTTTGTTGGCTGCGACACTATTGGCTGCAGCGCTTTTTGAAACGGCGCTATGTGCTTCAGCACGCTCAGCAATCACACCTGCAGCTTGCTCTTGCAATATATAAACGATGCTTTTACTGCGAGTATTTAAAATGGCGTATAACAGTGTCATAGGAATAGCGACCACCAACCCTAATACGGTTGTTACCAATGCGGTTGAGATACCACCGGCCATCAATTTAGGGTCACCAGTACCAAACAAAGTGATTGCTTGGAAAGTGTTGATCATGCCCGAAACAGTACCAAGTAGCCCCATCAACGGTGCAACAACTGAAATCACTTTAATAATACTCAGAGACCGACCTAACTTAGGCACTTCGCCTAAAATAGATTCTGTAAGGTGCAGCTCTAGTGCTTCGGTATCCGCTTCTGGGTAATCATCTTTAGATTTCATAACACGCCCGAGACAGTTGTTGTCTTTAAAGGTTGTTGACTTGAGTTGACAGTTAACCTTTGCGCCTTCAATAAACAAGGCAATAAAGCGCCAGACCGCAATCAACAAACCAACCAAGCCCACGGCTAAGATGATATAACCTACCGTTCCGCCTTGCTCTACACGCTCTTTTAGGCTTGGGGCTTGTACTAATAATTTAAGAATTGAACCACCAGTTGGGTCTAAACCAAACTCAATCAAATCGCCTGATGATTGTTGTAATTGTTCAGCACTGTCGCCATAACGACCAGCGGGCTGACGAACAAGTTCAGCAACCGAACCAGTAGTGCCGTTGTAATCTAAATATTTACCATCTGCAGTCAAAGCAAAGGGCCCAACACGTAACACTTCTTTACTGACTTTATTGCCACCCGCTTCAATAACATCGGTCGTGAATGTGGTGACTTTGCCTGACTCAGTCATTTCACGCTGCATTTCGAACCAGACACGCTCAATTTCTTCGATAGAAGCTAGTTTTGAGGAGGCTCCCATTGATTGGGCTAAGTTATCTAAAAACTCCGCACGACCTGGAATTTGTGCAGAAACAATCGAGTTTTGAAATTTGCTTTTGGTATCACCTGATACTTGCTGCAATACCCCAAATAACTCTTTTAATGAACCTAAACGTTTGTTCATGGCTTCATTTAAGTCGGCGAGTTTAAATTCGTTTTCTTCAAACTGGGTTTCCATTCTTTCAGAGGTAGTTAACGCTGCATCACGAGTTTGTTTGGCTTGACGTAACATTTGGTCTTGCTCAGAACGCTTTGCAGCAAACTCTTGCTCACGTTGAGCATTTTGTTTGTTTTGCTGAAACTGACCTTGTTCAAGCTGTTTTAACAAGGTGTCTAAATTAAGCGCTTTATCTTCTTGAGCCAGCACCAAATTCGAAGTGAAGCCAATACTGATTATTAATAATAATTTTTTTAGGATGCTTTTCATGTTGTTCATGTTTGTCAGGCCCTTAATCCGTCATGGCTATAGGTAACATTAGAAGGTCTGGTGCGAGTTGTTTCTTCGCCATACGCAACCCCTTAGTCACTTGTGTACGGTAACTTGAAGACAAGGCTTGCCACTGACGTGTTTGTTTGTTCCATGTACCTTGTAAACTAGCGTCACGAGTTTGATAAATAAGTGCAGTACGACCCACACGTAAAAAATCCACATCGCGCTCTTGCCCGTCAATAGTATGCAAACCACTATAAGCTTCGAGTGTGCGGCCGTAATCCATTTCAACTTGGTAAGCTTCCATCACGCGGCGAAACTTTTCTGATGGCGCAATATCGGCTCTGTCCATCATGGCTTGTAACTCAACAACACGGTTGTTTCTTTCCTGAGCAAGAAAAGGCACGTCTAATTCTACAAACTGTTCAAGTCCAGTGATCATGCGCATCATAAGCGGGGTAATTTGACGTTCGATAATGCTGACACCATCAATGGATGCATTTAAGTCAGCCATTTCCTGCATTTGATTATCAATTTGTTTTTGCAACTGACCGTTATATACATCCAAACCAGTCGTTTCTTTATTAATAGCTTTAAATTGCTGTAATTTGTTATCAATTTGATCTGTGATGCTGTTGATTTTTTGTTGAGATTTCGCTGCCGATTCATTGATCTCAGTTGCTTTTTGAACCGCAGGCTCAAGCGCTTTTTCCTCTTGAGCAACGCTACTTCCAGCCGTTATGAATATGGCTAAAAATGCTGCAGATAACTTGGTCAGTCGTGTCATACCTCAAACCCTAAATATTGGATAACAGAAAATTACTGTTACTTAAGAACTGCGCAGAGGATAAGGTGTGTATGTGACAGAAATATTACAGATAAATGACGCTAAAATGACAGCGACAATAGTGACAAAATGAGTCTTTTGTTTAGTCTTTTATAAAGAGCAGTGAATGTCGCATTTTAGTTGGGCTGAGGATGTATTTAGAAAAAAGTGTCTAACCTAATACCGATAATATTTATCCACAATTTTTACAAATTAATAATATGGTATGGTCATTAAATATAAATAATAGGGCCACATGGAGTGACCCCATAATATAAAAATGAATAACCTAAAAGTCGTATTTCAAAGATAAACTCACTTTTGTTCCACGGGTTTGTGAACGCAACAGTACCTCTTCAAATGCTAACTTTTTGTTTTCGCCTAAAAGGTTTTGCACCTTAAAGGTCACAGTCGTATTAAAATTCGGATAATATTTATAAACCGTGTCCAAAGAGTGGAAAGGTTGTTCATAACTATCATCAAATCCATCTATACCCGGAATGAGAATTCGCTCACCAAATACGTTGTAGACAACAGATAAGGAATGCTCCCCGTTGTCTGAATCATAACCCCCTTGCATATTGGCCACATATTGAGAATGGCCAGTTAAGCGACGAGTAAGGTTTGTCACCGCTGCAGATAAGCCCGTTTGATCCACAATATTTTGACGATCTAAAGTTATTTCTGAATCACTGATAGTCAAGTTACCGGATAGAAATATATTCTCCCAAAGGCCATCACCAAAGGATTCTAGGCCTTGCAGAAATTCAAATTCTATACCGTATAACTCACCCGTTTCTGCATTCGCAATTTTGATGAGGGGTGGACCGTCTTGTGCGGGTGATTGCACCGATTCTATTGGCGCGTCCATGTCTTTATAAAACAAACCTATAGAAATGTTATTACCCGCTTCGCGGTACCATTCCCATCTTAAATCGTAATTTAATATGGATGTAGTATCGATGCCTGGTGTACCAGAAGTAGGAAAACCGGTAAGAGGGTCAATAAAGGTTGATGACGACACTTCACGCAAATCAGGTCGAACAACGGTTTGGCCTACACTGGCTCTAAACTGCATTGAGTCATCTTTAATGTAGGTAAAAGCGAGCGCGGGATAAAAGTCATCTTCCTGAAATGCTAGTTGGCTTCGATCAGCATCATCTGGTAAATCGATTTGATTGGTTCTTGGATCAAAGGGTGCCACTACTTGCCGAAAGTCTTCAAATCTAGCACCGCCGCTAACACGCCATTTTCCTTTGTAAAATAAATCTGCTTCCAGATAATAGGCATCGACCTTTTGCGCTGCGACATAGTCATCACCGGCAATAGTGGTATCACGAAGAATAGCGGTGGTATTGAAACGACTTGGGTCTGCCAATACCTCATCACTCAATATAGAAAAGAATGAACTACCCACTAAATCCGTACTGTCTGAAAATGCTCGGGTATTAATATCAAATGTACGGCTTTGTGATGAACGTGTTTTAGTGAGAAAGTCACCGCCCACTTTAATTTCTATTTCCCAATCTTTAATAGAAATTGGATAGGTAACGTTATATCCATAGTTTTCTAAGCGGTCATGTAGATTTTGAAACGTATAGCGAGCAGCAGTGGTCGAGTTATTCAATGAACTTTCATTTTGTGTATCGAAAGACCCATCTTCATTCGCATCCGCTAACACAAAACGTGCTTCTACATTTCCAGGGGCGTCTCGAAGAGAGCGGCCTAATGAATACTTCCAATCCAGTCCTGCAAAGTTAAGTGACGGGAAAGTATGCATACCGCGTATTTGGTTGGTATACATTTTTCGTTCTTCATATTCCACATCAATGTCGCGGATACGCAAGCCTTCTGCAAGGTTCAAGTTTTCTGTATTACCAAAACGTTCACTGATCTCATCGCTAGTATCGCTGAGTAAAATCAAACTATAATCGATACGATGATTTCGATTAAAATCAACACCTAAATTAAGCATGTTTGACCATTTCACAGTCGTTTCAGTGACGGAAATATCATCAAAGAAACGCACGATGTTTATCGAATCTCCAACACGGTCTGCCTGCTCTAACTCATATTCTTCAGACACCGTGGTTTCATTATCGTAGCTGGTTGTCCATAAAAATCCGATGCGCCAGTTAGTGTTAACATCGACACTATTACCCAGAGAAAAACCAAAACCAACATCTGGGCCCACACTTTTCAAGAAAGGATCATAGTCTCGATTCACATCGCTTAATAAAGATAAAGCCACGTCTTGGTCTAAATTATCTAAAAATTGTTTGTTATCCCAACGAGTCTGTATCGCGTTAGGTACTGCTCTTGTGCCATCATCCCGACCTAACCAATCTTGGCCGCCGCCATTATAAGAGAGTGCATCTGCAGTGTTTTCGCTGTTATAACCTAGATTACCTGACATATTAAACAAAAAGTTATCTGGAATAGTTTTCAGACGTATATCCACATTACCACCACCAAAGGATGCAGGCATAGAGGGTGAAAACGCTTTTTGAACAGATAAACTTTCGATAATGTCTGAAGGGAACAAATCTAATGGAATAACATTACGGGTAGGATCAGGACTAGGTACTGCCGCACCATTTAACTGAGTGCTAGAGTATCTCTCACCTAAGCCTCGTACGTAAATAAACTTACCATCAACCAAAGTCAAACCGGTGACACGGCGTAGTGCTGATGCCGCATCACTGTCACCTGTTCTGGATATTTGTTCGGCACCTAATATATCGGCAACAAATGCCTGATTTTTTCGTTCCTCTATAACAGCCGTAGCCGTACCTTTTAAGCGTGTTCCTGTTGTCACAACTTCATCAAGCACATCGTTTTCATTTTGACTTTCTTGGTTTTTTTGGCTTTCTTGTCCTATCACGACTTGCGACATTGTTAACGAAGCAAGCACGGCAAGAGTAAGTGGTGTGACTCGGAACCTATTTTCAGGCTTATTCATTTTAACCTCATTAGCTGCTAACTACTTTTGCAGCCATGTAACTGAACATTGATAACAATTCATTAAAAAATAAACATTTGAAACGCAAGTGCGCTACCTTGAGTAACGCACCTGTTTTCTTATTTTGAACTTAGCGATTTCTATTAATCACTCTACATTCTTATTAAAGACCAACCGTCCAGTTCGCCGTCCAGTCATTATCAGCATCTTTAACCGCACCAATAAAATCAACACTAGAGAAGAACGTACCTAAAGTTGTGACATCAGTAGGTGCGGTGGTATCAATGGTGTAAAACCCTCTGAGTACCGCGCTTTGAGTAGCTGCAGTAGAAGTACCTGATTGAGCTGTGAACCAAGTTTCTTGGTCAAAACCACCTGAGTTTTTGATGTTTTCACCACAAGCTAATACAGAGCTAGCAAAGACCAGTTGCGGGTCGTTTGCGCCATCCATATTTGCTTCTAGGGTGGTATCGCCATCAGACAAATCAGCTTCGAAACACTCGCCCATTCCGGCAGGTCCGGTTACGACAAAGTTATACAGTTGAGCATTAGTCTGGTCTCTTAATAGCACACCTTCAGAGTCAGATTCTGCGGTATCAAAGGTATTACCAATAATAGTCATATTAGCCACAGTAGGGTTTGAGAAAGCCGCACCGTCACCGCCGTCACCATCCCCTTCAATACCTCGGTTTGCATCTGAATTATCATCAGCGTGTTTAACCAAGATAAACTGCATATTACCTTTAAAGCCGTTATCCCAATCAACAGAATCATCTTGAATACCCGTTAGAACAAGATATTTAGCGTTAACAGCACCACCGAAGAACTCCACACCATCGTCAGCGTTTTTATGCACTTGCAAATATTCGAGTGTTGTACCAGATCCTACAGCACCAAATGTAATACCATTTAATTCGTTATCAGGTGCAATTTCGAAACCACCGTGCATGACGCGAACATAACGTAACGTGCCAGAGTTGTCGGTATCGTCTGTGCCACCAAAGACAGCACCTTCTTGAACACCTTCAACTTGTAAAGAGCACTGGGAACCATCTTGTGGACATTTAGTGGAGTTACCATTGCCTAATATAACTAAACCACCCCATTGACCGGCTTCACCGTTAACCAGACCATCAATCACACCGCCAGACACATGATGCTTAGAAGTGAAGGTAATAGGTGCTGATGCCGTACCATTGGCTTCTATTTTTGAGCCGCGGCTGACCACTAAATAATCATTACCAGAACTACCGTACACAACCACACCAGGCTCAACATTCAAGGTAGCACTGTCAGCGTTGTCGTCACCAACAAACACCGCACCAGAAAGTGCATAGTGATTGCCTTGTGTAAGGGTAAGGTTTGATGTAATACGACCTGAAACTTGGCAGGTATTGGTTACGCCATCGATCATCGCTATAGTAGTAGTACCTGCAGGGCAACCAGAAACAGACGTTACAACCCCCACTTCACCACCACCAAAGCCAAATGCCCAACCTTGACGCCAGTCATCAGCAGACGTGCCAACAGCCCCAACAAAATTATTGGTATCAAAGAAACCATCAACCACAGCAGGATCACCACCAGCATTCAGTAGCGTGCTTTGAGATGTTAAAGTGCCGTCTATATTTAAACCAATATTTGAGCGGTCCGCATAAGCTACAAGTTGGTTACCTGACTGACTTGTGGTAAACCAAGATTCAAGGTCAACCGTTCCTTCGGGCGTTTTAAAAGCTTCAGCACAGGCAATAACTGAATTCGATATAGTGATGTCTGAATCAGTAAGGTTACCTTGAACAGTCTCATCGGTATCCATTTCTAAACACTCACCCATACCAGAAGTACCCGTGATCAACATATTGGTAATATAAGCACCCGTTTGGTCGCGCAGTAACACCCCTTCTGAGTCCGTCTCGTCTGTATTAAAATCGTTACCTACAATAGTAATGTTGGCAAGCTTCGGCAGCGAAAAGTCTAAACCATCACCGCCATCGCCATCTCCTTCAATACCACGGTTAGCATCAGAGCCATCTGCAGCATGTTCAATATATACATACTGTAACTTACCGTTATAGCCATTATCCCAATCTACAGAATCGTCTTGAATAGCGGTGAGGACTAAGTGTTTAGCACTGACGGAGCCACCAAAAAATTCAACACCATCATCGGCATTGGCATGTACTTGCACATAATCCACCGTAGTACCTGAACCTACACCACCAAACGTGATGCCATTAAGTTCATTGTCTGGTGCAATTTCAAATCCAGCATATTTAATGACAACATAGTTAAGCGTGCCTGAATCGTCTGTGCTGTCACTTCCACCAAATACAGCACCACTTTGAACACCTTCAACTTGCAACGCACAGTCAGTTCCATCTTGTGGACATTTGGTAGAAGGTGCGTTACCCAAGATAATCACACCACCCCATTGACCAGCACGCACTTCATCACCTAACACATCGTTGTAAGAGGTCATGATAATTGGCTCAGCTGCTGTACCTATTGCTTCGATATCAGAACCTCGGCTAACCACTAGATAATCACTACCACTGCGTCCAAAAATGATGGTACCTGGCTCAATCACTAAATTAATTGAGTCGGCATTATCATTACCAACAAATACTGCGCCTTCAAGCGCCCAGACGGTGTCATTCGATAATGTGATATTGCCACTCGCGTCTGCATCAGCTGCAACAAGCCTGCCTGTTATTGAGCGCACTTCGACTGTTTTACCAAGAGCAGAAGAAACCTGTGAAGATAAAAAAGAACTGGCTTCACCTGGACGGTCATCGCTTACAACAGGCGTTCCATCAGTGCCATCGTCGCCACTCGTATTGTTGGTCACACTATTGTCTGTCACGCTGTTATCAATAGCGCCTTCGCTAATATTGATATCTCCGCCACAACCGGCCAAAACTAACGCGGCTGCAATTGCACTAGCCTTAAAAAAATTCATAATTTCCATTGTGTGCTCCAAATGCGAGTTATTTTATAAGAATTAGAAAACGCGAAAAGAATAACCAAGCAGCATGACATTTTTGTTACATCAGATAGATGTCACAAAAGTTTAATATAAATATTTTAAAAAAAAGCTTTCAGCTTTAAAAACGTATTTTGAGCGAAGATGGAATATGGAAAATTAATGGGCCATTATCCTAAAGCCCATTGATTGAGTTACGGTATAAACTAAGAAATTGAGTGAATGGCAGAACACCTGCCATTGTTAAATAGGGAGAAATAATACTTATTTTGTATCAAAGCAATTTATAACGCGATTTGTAAACGGGCACGAAATTCACTCCCTGTATCATAACTTAGATTGTCTTTAGCATCGGTATAGGTTGCACCAACACGAATAATATTGTTGATGTAATAATTAAGGCCTATGCCAAAAGATGTCGCATCAGTATTACCCAGTTCTTCGTCTGAATAAGCGCCATCTCCATCTTCATATCGTACAACCACTTCCCATGCTCCTGACGAACTTCCGGGCTTAACACGTTTAAACACACCGCTTTTATATGGACGTGTTTCCCCTGTAATTATCCACCCAGCTTGCACATACAAACCATCTGAACTGACACCTAGCTTGTCCGAAGTGACATATTCAGTTTGAAGATGGTAAGACCCTTTCGAATAGGCTAATTCAACACCAGACATATTCACATCAGCAGCACGATTACTATAAGCTAAACCTAAATGGAGAACTTGATCAGAGGATTTTATTGGACTGTATGTCACTCGACCGGTCACGGCGGCTCTATCACCTGCACTATCATCTTCAAATATGCCAACAGCGTAGGTGACACCACCTTGTTGACCACTGAATTGAATACCCTCGTTTCTGCCAGGAGCATAAGCCTCGGTAATAGCAGAACGTTCAAGGTAACTAATATCTTTTGAAGATCCTAGAGATTCCAAACCAAATGGTTCTTTTTGTTTACCTACTGTCAAAACTGCTTTTTTACCCCAACCGTTGTATCTAATATAAAGATCTTCTGGAGTTCCGCCATTGTTATTACCGATGTTAAATTGAACTTTATACGACCAATCCTTTACGTTTCCTGACAAGTATAAGCGTGCTCGACGAAGGCTAAAATCATCTTCATCAGCAACACCGTTAAGTTCGGCATAATTGTAATCCCACATTAAACGACCACCCAATTTAACAGAGTAATCTCCATCAGATGTTTTAATCTTGATAGGGCCATTGAGATTAACAGTTAAATCATTTCCATCTGTTGACACAACTCCCGCAAACAGAAAGTTAGGTATAAAGAAGAGTGCACATAAAATAAAAGAATTACGCATTATCATAGTTTTCCAAAATCAAACATTATAGTTAATTACCATTTATTGGGCGCATACCTTATGACAGTTTTATTGCATTTTTATGACAATGTGACACTTTTATATTTTTTGTATGAAACTTTAATGAATGATTTATGACAAGATGAATATAAGCATTTAATTGGACACAAAACCTTCACGGCATTTCTATAAAAAACAGGGTGACGATATTTTAGCAATACACAGTTTGCAAACGGGTATTGATTAACTCATTGAAATTGATTATAAAAATTAAATGTTGAGCATAAAAAAAGCCAGCTACAAGAGCTGGCTTAACATCTATCAATCTGGATCAGAACACGATAGTAGTCTCAAGAGTTATTGCCCTATGAAGCAAAAATACCTTTAATCATAAAGAAGAATACTATAGACAAACCCGCACCTGCCGGAAGTGTTATCACCCAAGAAACCACAATATTTCTGACTACACTTAAGTTAATTGCAGCGATACCTCTAGCCATACCGACACCTAGCACAGCCCCAACTAAAGTTTGCGTAGTAGAGATAGGTAATCCAGAACCAGAAGCTATGACGACTGTAGTAGCAGCGGCTAGTTCAGCCGCAAAGCCACGGCTGGGTGTAAGATGAGTAATGCCATTACCTATGGTTTTAATCACTCGATGGCCAAACAATGCCAAACCCGCCACGATACCGATGCCGCCAAGAGGTAAAATCCACCATGCTAACGCAGATTTTGCGCCAATTTCACCACCGCTTTGAACAATACTCACTACTGCGGCCAATGGACCTATGGCGTTGGCCACATCATTTGATCCATGGGCAAAAGCCATACAACATGCCGTTACTATCATGAGCACCGCAAACACTTTTTCAACATTAGCAAATTGCGCTTCTTTTTTAGTCTTCGGATCGATTTTAATACGTCGAATATACAGCCTTCCTAGGATACCAACGAGCAACGCTATCCCAATAGCGATAAAATACCCTTGATCGGCTGGGATCTCTAAACCAACATGTTTCAACCCTTTCTTTATGGTCACCAAAGCCATCACAAATCCCGCTAAAGCCATGTAAAAAGGCACATAACGTTTTGCACTTTCGAAGGGATTATCAGTATCAAAAATGAGTTTTTGCGCAGATTGGAATATCAGATAGGCAATAAACCCAGATATTGCAGGTGTGATAACCCAACTACCGACAATACCACCTACTTTAGCCCATTCTACAGCATCTGAGCTGACACCTACTGCAGCAAAGCCTACTATAGCACCAATAATTGAGTGTGTAGTTGATACCGGCCATCCAAGATAAGAAGCAAAAGCTAACCATATACCTGCAGCTAATAGAGCCGATATCATTCCGAAAACTAATAATTCCGGCGTGTTAATGAAGAATGCCGAATCAATAATACCTTTACGGATCGTTGAGGTGACTTCACCACCAGCCAAATAGGCGCCAGCAAACTCAAATATCATCGCAATAAAAATAGCTTGTTTGATTGTGAGTGCTTTTGAGCCAACCGATGTCCCCATCGCATTGGCTACGTCATTTGCACCAATACCCCATGCCATTAAAAATCCAACCGCAGCGGCCACAACAATTAAAATAAAACCGTAACTGTTAATAATATCCATGATAAATCTCTTAGTTAGCTAACATCAATTCGAGGCGAGAACCGACTCGTTCAGAAATGTCGGCCAACTCACCGACCCAATCAATAATGCTATATAAAAACATAACATCTACTGGATTGAGCTCTTTTTCAAGTGCTAGCAATCCTCTTCGTAAACTAATTTGTAATCTATCCGTATCGTCTTCAATTTCATCTAAGCGTTCGATCATGTTTTCGACCACTCGCAGTTCACGACCTCTAAAACCTGTTTCTAAGAGGTCGTCAAGTTCGTTAATCACTTTTTTAGCTTGGTCAGTTGCATCTAAACAACGCTTTAAATATTCCAAAAATGACTCATGAAGCTCTGCGGGGATGGCCAATTGACGCCCTAATATACGCCCTGATATATCTTTTGCCTTATTTGCAATTTTGTCTTGTTGAGTCAATAAATCCAATACGTCTTGACGTTGAATTGGCATGAAAATACCCATCGGCAAATTAATTCGCAGTTCACGTTTTATCTCATCTGCTTCTTTTTCTAACATCGAAATAGCTTTCTGATGTTGTTGCGCAGTTTTCCAATCTTGGGCGTACACAGCTTTGAAGAAGGGCAATAACCCCTGGCTACATTTATGTACAAGATTGATATGATCTTCGAGTGGCTTGAGCGGTGATTTTGCAAACACACCCAAAAAAGTATTTATCGGCATAACTTTTCTCTTCAATTTAAAACAAAATTAACGGCGTTAATTTGGGGAAGTCAACACCCAAAATCTAAACGTCGACTGTATAATCGCACAAATATTAATAATCGAATGTGGATTATAATTACAAAGAAAACTTGATATTTTCAAAGCACCCAACATAACCTGTATTTCATTATTTTTTTAAATAATACCTTACATCTAATTCAGAATGTATTAGGCTATTTAAGAAAGCATAAGGCTTTCAGTATTCTCACTTTATTACAGAAATGTGACACTTTTATGAAACCCATAATATTTACTTTAGTTGGAATCGACAAACCAGGATTGATCAGTGATTTAGCCAAAACTGTTTATGACATGGGAGGTAACTGGTTAGGCAGTAACTTTTCGCACATGGCGGGCCATTTTGCTGGATTTGTTCAAGTCGATTTGCCCCTAGAAAAGCACCAAGCACTCATGGAACGTTTATCAGAACATCCTGATCTAAAAATACATTTGTTACCAGGAATGACTGAGACCCGAGGGGAACAACAAACTGTCCAAATCGATATTATGGGCAACGACAATACCGGTATTGTGCAAGAATTAACGCAAATATTAAGTCAATTTAACCTGAACATCGTCAAATTTGATTCATTCCTCGAAAGTGCACCCAATTGGGGTGGGGCTTTGTTTAAAGCTAAAGCCATCATTACGGTTGCAGCAGATTTTGACTTAGAAACGTTACGCGACAGGTTAGAAAGCGTAGCAAATGATCTAATGGTAGATATTGAAATTCAGTAAACTAAAAACTGTTGTTATCAAATTATCATAATAGACGATTGATAACGTTAAATATGTTGAGAACAATGTATGCCTATTCCTCAAAACATTTATTATCCTAAAGAACTAAGCTGGCTTTCCTTTAATCAACGTGTGTTGCAAGAAGCAGCTGATGTCAATAACCCCATCATCGAACGTATACGATTCCTTGGAATTTATTCAAACAACATGGATGAATTTTATCGCGTGCGAGTCGCTGATGTTAAACGTAAAATATATATCCATTTAAACGAGGGTGAACTTGAAGAGGCTGAACAAACAAAATTATTGATGGAACGCATTCAGGAAAAAGTCTTGGGCATGACTAAGGATTTTGACCGCATTCATTCTAACGTAGTAAAAGGTTTAGCCAGATACAATATATTTTTACTCGGCGAAGAAGATCTCAACAACTACCACACCCAGTGGTTAAGTCATTATTTCAAAAATAAAATTTTACGGCACATCGCCCCAGTTTTACTGAATAAAAAAGTGAAGTTGGTCTCAAGATTAAATGACTTTGCCACATACCTTTATGTAGGTATTCACAAAGACGATAAAGCCATTGCTTATGCCACGATTGAAGTGCCAAGCCAGAACATGTCTCGATTTGTGGTAATACCACCAGAAAAAAGCCGTAAAAAGAAGTACATCATTTTATTGGATGACATTATTCGATTGAACTTAGAGAGTATTTTTAAGGGGTTTATTGAGTTTGACTCTCTTGAGGCGTTCTCTTTTAAAATGACCCGCGATTCTGAATACTCTCTTAACGATGAAATAGATGAAAGTTATGTAGACAAAATGTCAGAAAGCATGAAACAGAGGTTGATTGCAGAGCCTGTTCGCGTGGTGCACGACAGCAGAATGCCTAACGAAATGCTTAAAGATTTAAAAAAACGTTTGAAAATCTCTTCCTACGACAGCCTTATTTCCAGTGGCCCTTACCGTAACTTTAAAGATTTTATTGGATTTCCAAATGTTGGCCGTAATTATTTAGAAAACCAAGAGCTACCTGCTCTAACCACTAAAGATTTTTCTGAATACGACACCGTATTTGATGCTATTACCGCTAACGATATTCTCCTGCATTACCCTTATCACCGTTTTTTACATGTTACCGAGTTTATTCGCCAAGCTGCTTTTGATCCCAGTGTAAAACACATTCGGTTGAATATTTATCGAGTGGCGATTCAGTCAAGAGTCATCAGTTCATTAATTGATGCAGTAGATAATGGCAAAAATGTAACGGTGGTAGTTGAGCTTCGCGCTAGATTTGATGAAGAAGCAAACATCCAATGGTCCAAAAAGATGACCGATGCTGGTGTTCAAGTAGTGTTTGGTATGCACGCGTTGAAAATTCACAGTAAATTATGTGTAGTGAGTCGTGAAGAAAAAGGTCAGTTAATCAAATATGCCCATTTTGGTACGGGTAATTTCAACGAAAAAACAGCTAAAATATACACTGACTTCAGTTTATTTACCCGTAACCAAGCACTCGCTACTGAAGCCGAAGCTGTTTTTACCTTTATTCAACAGCCTTATAGAAGACAAAAATTTCAGCATTTACAAGTGTCCCCTCTTAATGCACGAACTAAAATTCAAGCTTTAATACGCCAAGAAACACAAAACGCCAATGAAGGACTGAAGGCTGAAATAACACTAAAAATCAATAATTTAGATGATAAATTACTGATTGATGATTTATATAAAGCCAGTCAAGCCGGAGTAAAAATAAGAGCCATTATACGTGGTATGTGCTCATTGGTACCTGGGGTAAAAGGTTTAAGCGAAAACATTAGTGTCATCAGCGTTGTTGACCGCTTTTTAGAGCATCCAAGGGTGATGGTGTTTGAAAACGCAGGAGACACAAAAATGTTAATTTCATCTGCCGATTGGATGACCCGTAACATGGACTTTAGGATTGAAGTGGGTTGTCCCATCTATGACGAAGATTTAAAACACAGAATAATGGATATATTGAATATACAATTTAATGACACACTTAAAGCCCGTGTAATAGACAAACAACAAACCAACCATTACGTCACCAGAGGCAATCGTAAAAACCTGCGCTCTCAAACAGAAATTTATCGTTATTTAAAAGCACTAGAAAAGGGCAAAAATGTCTCGCACTAACACTGTACTTGATTCAACCTTCGACAACGTAGCGATAAGAAACTCTGTTAAAGTCGCTGCATTAGACATCGGATCGAATAGTTTTCACTTAGTGGTTGCACGGATCGTGGCAGGCTCAGTTCAGATACTTCACAGGGTTAAACAAAAAGTGCGTCTAGGAGATGGGTTAGGCTCAAACGGAGCTTTATCTGAAGAGGCTATGCAGCGTGGCTTAGAGACATTAGAGGTAATAGCAGAGAGCCTTCAAGGTTTTGAACCACAATGTGTAAGAGTAGTTGCCACCCATGCATTGAGAAAAGCGAGTAATGCAAAAGAGTTTTTAAGAGCCGCTAAAAAGGTATTTCCTTTTCCTATTGAGATCATATCTGGAGCAGAAGAAGCACGGCTTATTTATCAAGGTGTAGCCCACACCAATCATCAAGAGGGGCAACGCTTGGTAGTCGATATTGGTGGAGGTTCAACCGAATTCATTATTGGTGAGGGGTTTGATACTAGAGTATTACGCAGTCTACAAATGGGTTGTGTGAGTTATACCAATCGTTTTTTTAAACAAGGTGTACTCAAACAAAAAGCCTTTAACCAGGCCATTACCAGTGCCCAACAAGAATTGGAGATGATCGATAAAAAATACAAACAGATAGGCTGGAATACTTGTATAGGTACTTCAGGCACCATTAAAATTATTATTGAGCTAGCGGCTCAACTCGATAGTACCAATAGAGAAAACCATGTGTGTTTGACTGACTTACTGACATTAATGGATTTATGCTGCGCAGCTGGCAATAGCAAAGATTTACAGATCCAAGGTCTGACTGATGATCGCCGTCCAGTATTTGCAGCAGGTTTGTCAATATTAATTGCTACATTCAAAAGTTTGGATGTTCAGGAAATGGAATATTCTCAAGATGCGCTACGTGAAGGTGTGTTATATGAAATGGAAGCTCATTTAACCCATCCTGACATCAGGCAGCGCAGCGCTGAGAGTCTAGCCACTCGTTATGACGTTGACGTAGAACAAGCGAAACGCGTGCTTACCACTACCATGGCGCTGCATCAGCAGTGTAAAAAAGCATGGGGAATTGACAATAAAGAGTTAAAAAACATGTTGGCTTGGTCTGCCTTGTTACATGAGGTGGGTTTACAAATTAATACCCGCGGTATTCAGCGCCACTCAGGTTATATATTGCAAAATATCGAATTACCCGGATTTGGACAGGAGCAACAAAATTTACTGGCCACTTTAACTCGGTTTTACCGTAAAAAAATTAAAGTGGCAGAAATCCCTGAATTCACAATCTTGGCGCAAGAACAAGCATATAAACTTATCTCACTGCTACGTTTAGGGGTGTTACTCAACATAAAACGTCAAGATGATATTTTGCCAAATATGTTCCTTAAGGCACAAGGAAACGATTTAAGTATTCAATTCCCGAAAGGCTGGTTACAACAAAAGCCTGTTTTTAGTGCCGATATAGAGCGTGAAATTGATTACATTCAAGAGTTAGGTATAACCTTGAGTTATGAGTGATTTTGGTCGAGTGGTTAATATTTTAGACGAGTTGTGCCTATAACGGCTGTTAGCTAAATCGACACCGAATGGCCGAAATGACGACAACTTAACTTTCAAAATTAGACTTAACTATTTGAATATCATTAGTCCTTGCAGTCTGTCATGCCTCAGAATTAAAGCTATTAGCTTTGACAATCGATACTTGTAATTAGCGTGTCATAACATCAGAATTCATTTTCTGCATCACTTAAGAAAAATTTATTAATGTTTACTTGCTCTACCCATCTAATGATTGCAGTACTATGCATCAGCTTCTTTTCTCAGTGCAGCCAAGTGCAAGCATTAACCCCTGAACCCATATCTTTAGAATCTGGCTTATGGGAAGGTATCGAAAGTTCAACCTTACATTATAGATTGTTACAGATTGGTAATGACGGTAAACATAAGTTCCATAGCGTGGCGATCTCCTCAGCATTAAGAAAAGGTAAAACATATCCATTTACTAATGATGATGTTAACTGCACCAGTACAGAATGTTTCATCCAATTTCCATCCACAAATGACAACGCAATAAGGTTAGTTATCACACCATATTTGGACTCATCATACAAAGTCTTAGAAATTCCGACGGACAATAATGAGCAACCATTGGCGCAAACCACTTACCAACTTGATTCTGCGAAAAATGGGTCGGCGGTCAGTCATTTTTTAAATACCTACAAAAACCCAATAATAAAATCCTTAGTTAAACTCAATAGCGACAATGAGATTACTGGTTTATGGGTAGGCAGGTTAGTTATGGATAACAAGCCGCAGTTATTGTCGTTTGCAGTGTATCCTGATCAACAATCAAACTTCACGCTGCACTTAAATGGTGAGGTTTTTGTCAATAGCACCACATTTATGGTGACGGATATTAGTGAACACCGGAGTGTTATTCATATTGAAACTAAGCACCCTACTTTCGCCAATCAGCTATTGATAAATAGGCTAGGTAGTTCTCAACTTCGCGGATACATGTATTCAAAGCGAAAAGGTCAGACATTGCAGACTGGGGAGTTTTGGTTGTTACGGATTGAGTAGTTGTTAGGGGCTTAAGGATGTATCAAAATAAAAATATTTAAATATATTAGTATGGATTTTTAAGCGAACTTACTCACACTCAAATCAGTCAATCAGTGTTAGATAACAGCTAAGATTATCAGATTAATTATCGCTATTATCTTTTTTGAATATTGCGCGACATCCAGAGAAGTCTGCCGCACAACACTTCCAATTGAACGCTGGCAAATTTAAGCCTATCTATCCAGTATCTCACTCAGCCATCAGCCATCACCCATCAGCCATCAAACATAATACAATCTGGGCTGCTTATATCTGGCGTATTGAATGACTCCTTAGTATTTTCACTATTGGGAGATTTAATTAGCGACCAAGATATTGATCGATCAATATGGATAACTTGTCTTGAAAGTGTTCTTCGAAGTCGACAAGCACTTTACCAAACACTCTTAAGTATTTTTCAGTTTTGCCATGATCTAGACGTTTGTTATTCGTTTTATATTCAGTTTCGAGTGATGATTTATCATAACGGGGAGTGATGACCCAGCGCACAAAATATGAGTCTAGTTTGGCCACTTCTTTTTTGGGAGATTGGCAGAAACCTTCGATATGATCAACGCCATCAGGTGCTAAACACATGGGTTCAACTCTAAATGTCACTGTGAGCTTTTTATACAGAGGAAGCGGCAAATCATGGATCGTTTTTATCAGTTCTCATACATTTAAGGACAAACAAATCAAAGAATAACCCAATCCCCCCAATCTTCCGAGTAAAAATAGTCAGGCAAATACCCAACCATTTTTCTCACAAAATAAAATCAACTTTTAGAGGCTTGATAAATGCTTTCTATAGATGAGTCCATAGTGGCATCAAACTCGGTATCGCTTTGTTTAGCACTCAGACCCTCGGATAGTGCACGAGAGAAACTTGCTATCATACCGTTATTTTCAGTCAACCTGTTGTTAGCTTCTTCTCTTGAATAACCACCGGATAATGCCACAACCTTTAACACTTTAGGATGATTAACCAAGTCTTGATAAAAGTTGGCGGTCTCAGGCAAGGTTAGTTTTAACATCACTTGCTGACCGGATGCTAAATTATCTAAATGTTTTAGGATTGACGCTTTAAGCAAGGCTTCAGCAGCCGCTTTTTCAGGACTATGGATATCCACTTCAGGCTCAATAATTGGCATAAGGCCTGCTGCTAAAATTTGTTTAGCCACCACAAATTGCTGAGCAATAATAGCTTCGACACCCACAGCATTTGCCAACTTAACCACAGACCGCATTTTAGTCCCAAACACATTTTGGGCATTAGCTTTTGCCAACAAGTTATCCAAGTCAGGCATCGCTTTTAAAAGTTGCGTTCCATTAACTTCAGCCTCTAAGCCTTTATCGACTTTCAAAAAAGGAATAACCTGTTTGACGTTCCATAAATAGCTAGAAGAACTGTGGCCTAAAATATTTCTATCAAGGGTATCTTCAAACAAAATCGCACCTAATACACGTTCACCATTGAACACACTTGACGTGATAATACGAGTGCGCATTGCATGTACTTTGTTAAACATTTCTTCGTCGCTTTGATACTCAGACTCATCTACACCATACAAACTTAAAGCCTTTGGTGTGCTGCCACCACTTTGGTCCAATGCAGCAATAAATCCATTTTGGCTATTAATTTTTGCAAGCATATCTTGTTGGGCTTGAAATACCATGTGCAATAATCCTTTTTTTATTTTGTTGAAGCCGATTTGCATAACGGCTCGTAGGGTTTAAGGTATACATCGAGGGCTTAAGCCCTTCTCGTTATTATATTTTAGGTTATACGTCGTTTAACTATTTAGCCGCTCTGGCTTCTAACATGGCCACTGCAGGTAACTCTTTACCTTCAACAAACTCAAGGAAAGCACCACCACCAGTAGAAATATAAGAAATTTTATCATTCAAATTCCATTTATCAATCGCTGCTAACGTATCACCACCACCAGCTATTGAAAAAGCATCACTATCAGCAATCGCACGAGCCACCACTTCTGTGCCTTTAGCGAAATTATCAAATTCAAAAACACCACAAGGGCCATTCCATAGAATAGTTTTAGCACCTTTTAAAATCGCTGCCACGTTTTCAGCTGTTTGTGGGCCATAATCCATGATTTCTTCATCATCTTGTACTTCGCTGACATCTTTTATTACAGCAGGCTCTGACTCAGAGAAGTTTTTGCCAACACGCACATCGACTGTTTCAGGAATATCTAACGAGTCCATTAAACGTTTAGCTTCTGGGATCAAATTTGCCTCATGTAACGAACGGCCAACTTTATAGCCACGTGCTGCAACAAAGGTATTTGAAATTCCTCCCCCCACTATTAACTGATCAGCAATTTTAGATAAAGCATCCAATACAGTTAATTTTGTTGATACTTTTGAGCCGCCCACTATAGCCACTAAAGGGCGTTTGGGATTATTAAGTGCACTCCCTAATGCATCAAGTTCAGCAACCAGTAATGGGCCGGCACATGCTATTGGCGCAAACACACCCACACCATGAGTTGAAGCTTGTGCGCGGTGGGCAGTGCCGAATGCGTCCATGACATAAATGTCACACAACGCTGCATATTGTTTGGCTAAGGTTTCATCATCGTCTTTTTCGCCGACATTAAAACGCACGTTTTCTAACACCACCACTTCGCCGTCCTTAACGTCTTCACCATCTAAATAATCTTTCGCTAAGCGTACGTTCAGATCGGTTTTTTCATTTAAATAATTAACCACTGGGAGTAATGAAAACTCGTCTGCAGATTCACCTTCTATGGGACGACCAAGGTGCGACATAATCATCACTTTGGCCCCTTGCTCTAAAGCTGCGGTGATAGATGGCAGCGAAGCAAGAATACGTGCAGCAGAGGTCACTACGCCATCTTTTACAGGCACGTTTAAGTCTTGGCGTATTAATACTCTTTTACCGGCTAAATCAAGCTCGGTCATTTTCAATATGGACATAATTTACCTTGTAAATAATTATTTTTAAATTCGGTTTTATTTTTTTGTGTTGAACATGGCCATGGCATTATCAATCATTCTGTTAGCAAAACCCCATTCGTTGTCACACCACACTAAGGTTTTCACTAGTTGTTTGTGACTCACTCTTGTTTGACTACCATCTACTATACAAGAATGGGGATCGTGATTAAAATCAACCGATACTAAAGGTTCTTCAGTGTAGCTTAAAACCCCCTCTAAGCGCCCTTCTCTTGCTTGTTTAAGTGCTTGGTTTACCTCATCAATACAGACATGTTTATCAAGCGTGACACTCAAGTCCATTGCAGTAACATTGATAGTAGGTACTCGCACCGCAATGGCTTCAAATTTACCAGCAAATTTAGGTAAGATTCGTTCAATTCCTATCGCTAATTTGGTGTCAACAGGAATGATCGATTGACTGGCCGCTCGGGTAAGCCGCAAATCAGGATGGTATGCATCAATCACTTGTTGGTCATGCATTGAAGAATGGATGGTAGTAATCGTTCCGCTTAAAACGCTGAATGCTTCATCTAACACTTGGATCACCGGCACAATACAATTGGTTGTACAGGAGCCGCTGGAAACAATGAGGTCATCAGCTTTCAACTGATCATCATTAATCCCATAAATCACGGTTGCATCCATATCAGGTCCACAAGGCTGTGAAAACAATACCTTTGCGGCCCCTTGATCCAAATGCGCTTGGCCAGCGGCTCTATCATTATGCACACCTGAGCATTCAAACACCAAATCAATATCAAGTTGTTGCCATGAAAGATCTGCAATGTTTTCATGCTGGAGTAATAGAATCTCATCTCCTGCAACAGTCAGACATTGTGCTTGTAAATCAACAGAAAAACCAAAGCGCCCGTGAGATGTATCGTATTTGAGCAAATGTGCAATGCCTTTTGGTTCGGCTAACTCATTGATCGCCACAATTTTTATATCAGTATTACGGCCGCTTTCATATAAAGCCCTGACAACATTGCGGCCTATACGGCCAAAACCATTAATTGCAATTCGTAACATAACACCCTTTAATTTAATGCAAGGTGAGTAAAACCACCCGACACTTTTTTAATAATAAATACCTTAGAACAAAGGCGCTAAAAAGCGCCTTTGTATATTAAAAAAGCTCTTAGTTTAAGCCTTTAGCAGCTTTAATAATTGCTTCTGCGGTGATATCGAAATATTTCAGCAATACTGCACCCGGAGCAGATTCACCAAAGGTGGACATGCCCACAACCGTTCCACCCAATCCAACATATTTATGCCAAAAATCCACATGAGCTGCTTCGACCGCTACACGTTTGGTCACAGACCTTGGTAATACAGACTCTCTGTATTCGGCATCTTGTTTGTCAAAAACGGAAGTACTTGGCATAGACACGACACGCACTGCCATACCTGTATCAGATAATTGTTCAGCAGCTTCGACGGTGATCCCTACCTCAGAGCCTGTGGCAATTAATATAACATCGGGTGAACCGACACAATCTTTTAATACGTAACCCCCTTTAGCAACATGAGATAATTGCTGTGCATTACGTGGTTGAGCAGGCAAACCTTGACGACTAAAGATTAATGCAGAGGGGCCATCTTTTCGCTCTAACGCAGATTTCCATGCAACCGCAGTTTCTGCACCGTCACAAGGACGCCATGTCGCTAAATTTGGAGTAAGACGTAAGTTTGCTATTTGCTCGATAGGTTGATGGGTAGGACCGTCTTCGCCTTGGCCAATAGAGTCATGGGTATAGACAAAGATATTTGGAATACCCATCAGTGATGCCATTCGCACTGCGTTGCGCGCATATTCCATAAACATTAAGAAAGTAGCGCCAAATGGACGGAATCCACCGTGAAGTCCAATCCCATTCATGATCCCACACATGCCAAACTCACGCACACCATAATAGATATAATTGCCGCTAGGATCCTCGGCTGAAATGCCTTTAGTACCAGACCAGATTGTAAGGTTTGAGCCAGCTAAATCTGCTGAACCGCCTAACACTTCAGGCATCAGAGTGGCGAAGGTTTCAATTGAGTTTTGCGAAGCTTTACGGCTAGCCACATTTTCAGATTTGTCTTGTGATTCTTGAATAAACGCATCCGCTTTTTCAGCAAAGTTAGCAGGTAAGTCGCCCGCTAAACGACGCGTTAGCTCTGCTGCTAATTCTGGGTGTGTTTGTTGGTATGCCACAAATTTTTCATTCCAGGCTTGTTCTTTTACTGCACCTGATGCTTTTGCATCCCAACCAGCATAAATATCTGCAGGAATATCGAAAGGAGCATAAGGCCAGTTTAAAAATTCACGGGCAGCTTTAATTTCTTCAAGGCCTAGGGGGGCTCCGTGGCAGTCGTGGCTACCTGATTTGTTTGGCGAACCAAAACCTATAATCGTTTTACAACAAATGAGCGTTGGCTTTGATGTTTCTGCTTTCGCCGCTGCAATCGCATCAGCAATAGCTTGAGGATCGTGTCCGTCTACATTTGCAATCACTTGCCACCCATAGGCTTCAAATCGCGCCGGAGTGTTATCAGTGAACCAACCTTCGACATGACCATCAATTGAAATACCGTTGTCATCCCAAAATGCGACTAATTTACCTAAGCCCAGAGTGCCTGCTAAAGAACATACTTCATGAGAAATACCCTCCATCAAACATCCGTCACCTAAAAAACAATAAGTAAAATGATCGACCACATCAAAATTTGGTTGGTTGAACTGTGCAGCTAAGGTTTTTTCGGCAATCGCCATACCCACGGCATTACTGACCCCCTGTCCCAAAGGTCCAGTGGTAGTTTCAACACCCGGCGCATAACCATATTCTGGGTGACCCGGAGTTTTAGAATGCAATTGACGGAAATTTCTTAACTCTTCAATCGGTAATGCATAACCAGTCAGATGTAACAGAGAATAGATCAACATCGAGCCGTGGCCGTTAGATAATACAAACCTGTCTCTGTTAGCCCAATCGGGGTTGCCTGGATTATGCTGCATATGATCTGCCCACAATACTTGCGCGATGTCAGCCATTCCCATGGGTGCACCTGGGTGACCTGAGTTGGCTTGTTGAACGGCATCCATACTAAGGGCGCGAATGGCGTTGGCGAGTTCTCGACGTGTTGACGACATGTGGTCTCCTGACTGATCCGATAATTATGAATATCCGCAAATGGACATTAAAAAGGTTAATTTTAGCTATACATTTTGTATTAGCCAACAACTAACTGCAATGTTAAATACTCGATGAATCAGTATTTCCCTATCACTTTTGTTTACACCTTAGCAGAATAAACTTCATAGACGTTTGGACGTCTAGAAGTAAAGACTAGTATTTTGTATTTGGATAGTTAAAATACTCACATAAACCTGTATAACGACACTCAAGCAAGGCGCTTTTATGACCTCACATTTATTTACTTCTGAATCAGTATCCGAAGGACATCCTGATAAAATCGCGGATCAAATTTCTGATGCTGTTTTAGATGCCATATTGACACAGGACCCTAAGGCAAGAGTGGCCTGCGAGACCTTTGTCAAAACAGGTATGGTG
>ENA-OQVM01000770-OQVM01000770.1-marine-metagenome-genome-assembly--contig:-NODE-770-length-46828-cov-49.941392_pt1 | contig 46828 bp, 43 predicted proteins | sample MGYA00237776_ERZ505498 | MGnify/ENA primary metagenome ERZ505498 (study PRJEB26159, sample SAMN06265151) | marine metagenome | isolation source: Helgoland LTER site | place: Germany:Helgoland, sampling...
ACTGTCACCGTGTGACCCGAACCTGATTCAGTGGTAAAACTCACACCACCGGCCCAACTTACTTTTGCTTGCATCATTGTTCTATTGCCTAATATTCAGATTGATCGAAGACTAGCCCTGCTGGGGACGCCAAGTTTGAGAACGTCCAAACAAAGAAATACCTATATAGCCCCTTAAATCTAGCGTGCCATCAGCATTAAGTTTGATCGTGCACTTATACGATTTACCATTGCTTGGGTCATAAATGGTGCCACCCTGCCATGTCTGCTTACCCTGTTTTGAAACGGTGTAAGCCATTCCCTGAAGCATTACAAGCCCAATAATTGGTTGCTCATGTTGTGTAACATCTGGATTTTTACGATCAACTTTTGGTTGTCCCTCTAAACCTTCCATCTGCATGTCTGCACCATAGTTAGGCTCTTTTAAGGATATAAATTTACCAAAATATTGACCTTCTTGCTGATAAATTTCAACCACTGCTTTATCGTCTGGTGTGACCCATGAGCCAAGTATTTGATCAGCATTAGCCCACACATAAGTAGAGCTCAGGGCCCATGCCAGGGCCACAAGAGCCGTCAGCAAGGCGGCTTTTAGCGAACGCAGAAAGGGTTTGGGGTGCATTAAGTCAATTGCTTTGGCTTTGGTTTTAGCTGGGTCAACAGGAGTACAGTTTTTCATAGTAATGGTCTCTTATTGTTGTTAATTACGAGGAGCTAAATAGTTCTGCTAGCTTTGCACCAGGATCACCAGCGCGCATAAATGATTCTCCCACCAAAAAGGCATTCACATTTTGGTTTTGCATCAACACAACGTCAGCAGGCGTATGAATACCACTTTCAGTGATGACTATACGGTCTTTTGGCATCATGGCTAATAAATCAAAGGTGGTCTGCAGAGTCAGGTCAAAGGTATGTAAATTCCGATTATTAATGCCGATCAATGGGGTTGCTAAAGTGAGGGCACGAGCTAACTCGGGTGCATCATGAGACTCGACTAACACGTCCATACCCAGATCTTCTGCCAAACGGGCTAAAGCTTGCATTTGTTGATCTTCCAAACACGCCACGATGAGTAAAATACAATCGGCACCAATGGCTCTCGCTTCGTATACTTGGTAGGGGTCTACAATAAAATCTTTACGTATAACCGGCAGACTGCAAGCAGCCCGAGCTTGCTGCAAATAGTCTTCGTGGCCTTGAAAGAAGTCAGCGTCAGTTAATACTGACATGCAAGCAGCACCGCCCGTTTGATAACTGGCAGCAATTTGTGCCGGATCAAAATTTTCACGGATCACCCCTTTACTAGGGGAGGCCTTTTTGACTTCAGCAATCACAGCAGGCAAACCTTGATCTAACTTGGCTTGCATGGCTTTGACAAAACCACGAGGGGCCATAGGGCCAACTTGATTGGCTTTAACTTTGAGTTTTAAATGATCGATGGGGGTCTGATGCTGTCGCTCTTTAATTTCTTCAAGCTTGCGCACTAAAATGCGCTTCAGGACTGTTGGGGTACTCATGATGCATTAAACCCCTGCGTCAAGTGAACAAGATCATCTAACTTTCGCTGTGCTGAGCCACTATTAATCACCCGCTTCGCTTGTTCTATACCTGCTGCCAAATCAACAGCAAGGTCTGCACAATAAATGGCTGCGCCAGCATTGAGTAACAACATGTCCAATGGCGCACCCGCTTGGCCAGCGAAAGCCTGTTTAATTAATTTCAGACTTGCCAATGCATCATCTACCACTAACGCCTCTAAATTCGTGTGGGATAAGTTATAAGTGCTGGGATCTATGGTGTATTCATTGATTTCATCATCTTTGAGCTCGACCACGTAGGTCGGTGCAGCAATACTAATTTCATCTAAGCCATCTTCAGAATGCACCACCATCACATGTTTACTGCCCAAGCGACGCAGAACCTCAGCCATGGGCCGTTGCCATTGGCGACTAAATACACCTAATACCTGATGACGCGCACCCGCAGGGTTAGTCAAAGGGCCTAAAATATTAAATAGCGTCCGAATTGCCATTTCACGCCGTGGGCCGATCGCATGCTTCATTGCGCTATGATGGGCAGGGGCAAACATAAAGCCTACTCCTAGGTCAGCAATACACTGCTCCACCTGCAGGGGCTTAAGCATAATGTCTACCCCCGCAGCTTCAAGTAGGTCAGAACTTCCACTTTTGGAAGAAATAGATCGATTACCATGCTTCGCTACTTGAGCTCCAGCGGCCGACGCAATAAAGGCACAGCCTGTGGAAACATTGAATATACCTGAACTGTCTCCCCCTGTACCACAGGTATCGATGACATGTTCACCATGCACTTTGACACCTGAGGCCAGTGCCCGCATGGCCATGACCGCCCCCGTAATTTCGTCTACAGTTTCACCTTTCATGCGCAAACCCACCAAGAAACCACCGATCTGAGCCTGCGTGGCCTCGCCCGTCATAATAAGATTCATCACAGCCTGCATTTGGGCTTGGCTTAAGTCTTGTCGCTCAGTAACGGCCGCAATGGCCTGTTGCATATTCATGGAGAACCCTTGTTCAACTGCAATCATTTTAGAAACTCTACTCTAGCAAATAACACCACAAAAAATCAGGCTTTATAAACATCATTTAGTAAATAAATTAGTCTTTTTAGTTAATCAGTCGCAGCACCTAAATGCACCTAAAAAAAACGATGAGATCTAAGCTGATGTCAGGAATTTAATACTAACGTTGTTGATTGATGATACCAGAGGCCATAATTAATACTGATTAAAGTCAAAGACCTTGCTGTGTGATGAGGGTAAAACCTTAGACCACCTTAGCGCTTAAGAAAGTTAGCCAAAAGTTCGTGCCCTTGATGCGTCAACACTGATTCTGGATGAAACTGAACACCCTCAACATCAAGCGTTTTGTGACGCAGCCCCATGATCGCTTCTTTTTCACCCAGTGCATTTAAGCTCCAAGCTGTGGCCTCTAAACAAGAAGGTAACGAATGCGCCTCTACCACTAAGGAATGGTAGCGAGTGACTTTTAAAGGTTGCTCTAAGCCCGAAAATACACCTGTTTGTTGGTGCTGTACCATAGACGTTTTGCCATGCATCACTTTCTTAGCACGAACCACCTTACCACCAAAGACTTGGCCGATACTCTGGTGACCCAAGCACACGCCTAATAAGGGTATTTTCCCCGCAAAGTGAGCGATGGCTGCCAAGGAAATACCCGCTTCGTTGGGCGTACACGGCCCTGGCGAAATGACAATATGAGTCGGCGCTAACTGCTCAATGTCTGCAAGGCTCATTTCATCATTTCGATAGACCACAACCTCAGCCCCAAGTTCGCGAAAATAGCGCACTAAGTTGTAAGTGAACGAATCATAATTATCGAGCATTAACAGCACAAGAAGCCCTACCAGAAAATAAAAATTAGTTTTAACAGCTTGAACGGCACCACATTATACTCGCTGATAGCCCCTAAACCTAGCCATGCTATGGCCTAAGCTAAACGAAACTTCCTTAACCCTAATATCATTAAGCCCGTTGCCAACACTAAATAAACCACCATAGTGAGCACAGATTGCTGAAAACTATAGCCTAGATCAACCAAGTATCCTAGCCAAACTGGGCCTAAGGCTGAGGCAAAAACTACAAAGGTCCAATATAAGCTTTTAATAGACCCTAAATAACGCACCCCATAACATTCTGGCCACAGGGCAGACTGAGCTGTTTGTGCTAAACCAGAACCTATGCCTAGGAGCACCATATAGACCCAGATGACCCAATAACTATCGACTAAATTAATCATGATTAAGGCTGCTGCGATGGGTAATAGAGTAAACGGCATAAGCGCTAGGGCACTAAACCGATCAATTAGTTGACCAGAAACCACAGCCATAGCCGTGGCTATTACTGAATAAAGAAGATAATTACCCGTCATAAAGGTATGCGACCAGCCTTTTTCATCAGCTAAATTAAGGTGGTGAAAAAATAGGGCTGTACTGACCAAGGAGGAGGCAGATACCCCTGGCAAAATTAAGTAAAAGCGATAGTCCTTAAGCACATCTCGACGGCGCCAAGACTGTATGCTGACCACACTTTTACCAAGGTCATGCACTGACTCTTGGGGACCCAATCCAATAGCCTCACGCTGATTGAGGTTGAGTTCATAGTCTTGGTGACGCCCTTGATGCCCTCGGAGCAGCCACATGCTGGCAGGAAGAACCATCAACAATACCACCAAAGCCACACCCATATAGCTACTACGCCAGCCTATAGCAGCAATAGCCATGACTGCTATTAAGGGCAATATAGCCTCACCTGCTGCAAAGCCCATAGCCACCATTGCTGTGGCTTTGCCCCGTTGCTGCTCAAAATACCGACCCATGGAGGTGTAAGCCACATGACTCATTAACCCTTGGCCCAACTGTCTTAACAAAAATACCCCAATCACTAACCAAGCCAAACTATGCACTTGGGTCATAAACCAACAGGCAAAAGCTAAACACAAGACCACAGAAAACGTGTAACGCTGCAATGACACTTGATCAATCAATTTACCTGTAATTGGCAATAAAAAAGCACTCAACAAGGTGCCCGCCATATAAATGCTGCCCCACTGCGTATGGCTCATAGCAAAGTCTTGCTGAATGGCATGACCAAAGATACCAATAAAGTAGGTCTGTCCAAAAGAAGAGGCAAAAGCGGTCATCAGACCAAACATGATAAAACGCGTATGGTTTTTTAGTAATAATCCATAAGCGCCTAGTATCATGTTTTAAAATCTCAAGCAGCGAGTTAAAAAATTATTCCCCCGCTGCAATTAGGCTCGCATTGCCTCCTGCAGCAGTTGTATCAATACACAAATGGCGTTCCATGGTGTATCGCTGTGGGTCTGCGGTTTCGCTAATCAATGGCAGTAAAGGCCCTACTTTTTTAGCTAAGGCTTGCCTTAATTGCCTCTGATAACCAGCGTCACTGTTCGCAGTTACGGCATGATAGCCTGACAAAGCTACAATGTCAGTAGCGGCTAGCTGCCCTTGAATAACCACCAGGGGTAAGTCACATTTAGGTAGATTAAGATCATTAGCCACCATGACCACACCATTGCCTTGAGCTAAGGCTGTTTGTGCTTGCAGTAAGGCAGAGTGTCTATTTGGCCCCAAACACAAAACCACACCCCGAGCCACGGTACTGAGTTGGTTTAATTCTCCAGTTGGGCCCGGCAGCAGCACTGGATTGCGGCATAAGTCTTTTAATTGGTTTGCTTGTGATCCAAAAATTTGGGTTAACTCAGACACTCTATTACTGCATTTTTGCCACTCAAGAAGCCCTTTACTCGGCAGCGAATCGATGGCTTTTTGCACCTGATCTAGACTGACTAGATGGCCAGATGGAGCACATGCCTTAACTCTGAAAGGCTTGCGCAAACGCTGGACATATTGTGGACCACCAGCTTTGGGGCCCGTGCCTGACAATCCTTCACCCCCAAACGGCTGACTTCCAACAACGGCGCCAATTTGGTTACGATTGACATAGGTATTGCCTGCATGCACGCCTTTTATAAGTTGCTCTACCCGTGCGTCAACTCGTGTATGCACACCAAAGGTTAGGCCATAACCTTGAGCATTAATGCTTTTAACAACCTGATCTAAGTCTTTCGCCGCAAAGGTTGCCACATGCAAAACAGGACCAAAAACTTCCTCTTTAAGATCCTCGATACCGTTCAGCTTGATCACAGCTGGGCCCACAAACAAACCGTTTGTCGGCGCTGAGAGGTGCTTGAGCAGGCGACCTGCGACGCTATGTTGCAGAATATATTGCTCGATCTTAGTTTTCGCTGGGGCATCAATTACAGGTCCTACATCGGTATGTAAATGCCATGGGTTGCCCAAGGTGAGTTCATCCATAGCCCCATAAAGCATCTGCAAAACCTTGTCAGCGATATCCTCTTGCAGGTACAACATACGCAGGGCCGAACAACGTTGCCCAGCACTTTGAAACGCCGAAGCCAACACATCGCGCACAACTTGTTCTGGTAAGGCTGTAGAGTCCACTACCATGGCATTAAGACCACCTGTCTCAGCGATCAACACCGCATCTGCGGCTAAGTTAGTCGCCATGGCCGTGTTGATGTGCTGTGCTGTGGCCGTAGAGCCCGTAAAACACACCCCATTGACCCTTGCATCACTGGTAATAGGCACACCGACTTCGTGGGGGCCTCCAGGTAAAAACTGAACCGCAGCAGCAGGAATACCGGCTGCATGCATTAGCTGTACCGCCTTATAGGCCACTAGATTAGTTTGGCCTGCAGGTTTTGCTAAAATAGCATTACCACCTGCCAGTGCGGCAAAAATTTGACCGCTAAAAATAGCTAGAGGGAAATTCCAAGGTGAGATACAAGTGATCACACCGCGACCTTGAACCTGAGGCCCTGATGCCATTTCTTGGGCATAAAATCTTGCAAAATCAACCGCTTCACGCAATTCACCCACTGCATCCAGCCAGGTCTTACCGGCTTCCTTAGCTAAAATAGCAAATAACTCTGTGGCATTATCCTCGTACAAGTCTGCAGCTTTCTCAAAACACGCCACCCGCTCTGCTAGGGGCATGGCGAGCCATTCTGCTTGCCCTAGGGGCGCCACTTGCAACGCTGCTTCTACCTGCTCTTTTGAGCTCATGTGGACTTGACCCACCCGCTCACCGCCTACCGCTGGATTAATGACCCAGTGAGGAGCTTCTAATGTGCCTTCAAAACGAGCCACAAGCGGCTGCGCTTGCCAATAGCTTGGGTTTAGATGCTCGCGTGCTGATTGCATTAAGGCAATGGTAGGGGCATCGGTTATATCCCAGCCCTTGGCGTTCTTCCTATGACTCGCAAGATTTTGTGCAAATAGATCTTGCGGCCGCACAATGGCATGACTGCGGCAACTTAGCCCTTGTTCTAAACGCTCTAAAACAACATTGATTGGGTCTTGAGCAATCGTTTCTGGGGCAATCTCTGGATTGACTAGTTGGTGTACAAAGGAAGAATTAGCACCATTTTCTAATAAGCGCCTAACCAAGTAGGCTAATAAATCTTGGTGCGCACCCACAGGCGCATAAACTCGGCAACGGATACCACCTTGAGCCATCACACTGGCATGCAGAGATTCTCCCATGCCATGCAAACGCTGAAACTCATAGGCATGTTTGTCGCCTGCAAGTTGCAAAATAGCCGCAACAGAGTGGGCATTGTGGGTCGCAAATTGTGCATAGATAAGATCATTCATAGCGAGCATTTTTTTTGCACAGGCTAAATAAGATACATCCGTATTAGCTTTGCGGGTAAACACAGGGAAATCTGTCAACCCAATGACTTGAGCACGTTTGATTTCTGCATCCCAATAAGCACCTTTAACTAAGCGCACCATAATCTTTCGATCTAAGCTTCTAGCCAACTCATAGAGCCAATCCAGCACCCAAGGAGCGCGTTTACTGAAAGCTTGCACCACCACGCCAAAACCATGCCAACCTGACAGTTCTGGTGCAGCTAATACGGCCGCAATAACATCCAATGAAATATCTAAACGATCAGCCTCTTCAGCATCAATATTGAAGCCCATATTGGCTGCCTTAGCTTGCAACGCTAACGCCAATACCTTGGGCACTAGCTCTGTTAATACCCGCTCACGCTGACTCCATTCATAACGTGGATGTAGGGCAGATAATTTCACTGAAATACCCGGATTATTGCGAATGTCATCATTATTACAATGGGGAATGAGGTCTACAATAGCCGCACTATAGGACTCAAAATAGCGGTCTGCATCTTCAGCAGTGCGCGCCGCTTCACCCAACATATCGTAAGAATGAGTGTAGCCTTGAGCCGTCAGCTTTTTTGCCCGCCAGGTGGCTTCTTTCATGGTGCGGCCTAATACAAACTGAGACCCCAGTTCTTTCATGGCTTGGGCTACAGCCATGCGCACCACAGGCTCACCGACCCGCTTCACAAGGCCACGCATGGCGGAGCCCACTTTTTCGGCATCCACAGGTGCAAGCAATTTACCAGTGACAAGCAATGCCCAAGTAGACGAATTGATCAGGGATGAGTTTGAATGTCCAAGGTGGCTGGACCAGTCCCCTGCCTGCACCTTATCTTCGATTAAGGCATCAATTGTTGCTTTATCGGGCACTCGCAATAAAGCTTCTGCCATGCACATCAGCGCCACACCTTCCTTGGTACTTAAGCCATACTCACCCAGAAATTTTTCCATCATAGTGGGACTAGAGTGGTTGCGTACATGACGCACCAAACTCGCAGCTTGTGCTGACATTTGAGTCCGCTTATCTAGGCTTAGGTCTAAACTTTTCAATAAGGCGTCCATACACACTTGCTCATCGGCTATGTAGGCGCTGCGCAACTTTACGCGAAGGATTGTTAATGGATCTTGGTGGGTCAATGAAAAGAGGGATTCAGTCATGGTGTAGTGAAGACATAGTTAAGACATAGTTGAGTTCAATGGTCCATTTTAGGCCTATATTAAAAGACATATTCCCTATAATTAATATATTTACAATAATAAAAAACTATAAATGCATACAAATAAAGATAATATATATAGTATATTGATTAATATGTAGTGAAATCTATAATAAAACGATTGCTGTTGTAACTCATCTTAGTCAATCAAGCGATCTCACCCTAAAAGGCAATCCCATGTACACCTTAGACCGCCACGACCGAGCGATCATCGCTGCCCTGCAAAAAGATGGCCGTATGACAAATACAGCCTTAGCCCAAACCGTTGGATTGTCTAACACACCCTGTCAAATTCGCCTTAAGCGCTTGCAAGATCAGGGCTATATCACGGGTTTTGTCGCCTTAGTCAATAAGACCAAACTCGGCTTGGATCACGTCGCGTTTGTGCAAGTCACTTTAGCATCCACCAGCAGTAAAGCACTGGCCGCTTTTAACGCTGCCGTGGGCACTATTGCAGACATAGAGCAGTGCCACATGATCGCCGCTAGCTTTGATTATTTACTAAAGGTTAGGACTAAGGATATGGCCAACTATCGGGCCGTTTTGGGTGAAAAAATATCCACCCTCCCCCATGTGGTGCAAACCAGTACCTTTGTGGTCATGGAAAGTGTCAAAGATTTTTAGTCAGATAATTGGACATCCAACCAAGCCCCCCAAGGGTATCGGTTTTAGGTCGATACTCACAGCCGACATAACCTGTATAGGAAGAACCATTTAACGTGTCAAACACAAGATCATAGTTGAGTAGACCCGTGTTAGGTTCATGGCGATCAGGCACCCCCGCTATCTGCACGTGGAATATATACGGCAGCAGTGCTTTAAACTGCTGCAGCGCATTACCTTCATGTTTTTGACAATGGAAAAAATCAAACTGGAGACCAAGATTACTGACATTAATCAGTGTCAGTAAACGCAGGGCTTGCGCTTGATTTGATATCAAATAGTGGGGCATATCGATGGGGTTAATGGCTTCTATGGTCAAGCGAACTCCCACCTGTGAGGCTTGTGATGCAGCCCAGCGCAGGTTGTCTATATAAACTTGCTCAGCGGCTGCAAGAGTGACCCCTTGTGGAATTAAGCCTGCCATGACATGAACTAAGGGCTGTCCCATGGCTGTGGCATAGACCAACGCTTGGTTAACAGATTTTTGGAACTCCTTTATTCGGCTAACATCACAAGCCATGCCTCGATCGCCAAGCTGCCAATTGCCAGGGGCGGTATTGATCAACACTTGAGGCATACCACTGTTGCCCATCGCAATGGCGAGTTGATCTACGCTAACCTCATAAGGGAATAAACATTCCACTGCCACAAAGCCACTATCAGCTGCAGCTTGATAGCGTTGTAAAAATGGCAATTCATTAAATAACATAGAAATGTTGGCACAAAGCTTAAGCATAGGGATAATGGCCGTATTAGGTCTAACTTCAGTTCACATATTCGGGCAGCTTATCATGAACACCATCCCATCTGTAGGTTTCATCGGCCTTGGTTTAATGGGTCACGCCATGGCTAAACAGTTAATAAAAGCAGGTTATTCACTGTGCATTCATAGCCGCACCGCAAGCAAAGCAGAGCCATTGATCGCCCTTGGCGCAACCTACGCTCAAACCCCAGTAGAGTTAGCAAAAATAGTCAAAAACAATATTATTATTGTGTGTGTGACCGATTCCACAGCCCTAGAAGACGTCATGCTCGGTGCGCAGGGTTTACTCAGTCATATTGACCCCGGATGCTTGGTTATTGACATGGGCACTAGCCGCTTTGATCTCACCCAAACCCTTGCCAAGCAAGCCCAAGTGCAAGGCGCACACTTTTTAGACGCGCCTGTATCGGGTGGCCAAATAGGTGCGCAGCAAGGTACCCTATCGATTATGGCAGGTGGCCACCCAGCTCAACTTGAACGAGCCCAACCTTTGTTTAATGCCATGGCCAAACAAACCACCCATGTAGGAGGTAACGGTTGTGGTCAATTAGCCAAAACAGCCAATCAAATGATTGTTGGAGCCACCCTCAATATCGTGGCGGAAGCATTATTCTTAGCCAAAAAAAATGGGGCTGATCCAGCCAAAGTCAGAGCTGCTTTAGGGGGTGGGTTTGCCGATAGCAAAATTTTACAGCTGCATGGCCAGCGGATGGTCGACAAGGCATTCACCCCTGGCGCTCGAGCCACTACTCAGCTGAAAGATCTGCAGCAAGCAGCCGACTTGGCCCAAAACTGTGCACTTAATTTGCCCCTTAACCAAGCCTGTCTAAGCCAATGGCAAGGGATGGTTGACGCTGATCTTGGCGGACTAGACCAAGCTGGAATTTTGGCTTGGGTGGCGTTAAATAATGAACAAATTACTCCAAAGTAGCTGACTCTTAAGTGTAATGTCAAAATACTTTACTTAATTTGACCATTAAAAATTTAAATCATAATTTTTGAAATTTTAACGTGTTAATTTTATAGTAAAGCTTTAACATTAGCTCAAAGCATTGATAAGTCAACCTATTTCACTCGCTTAAACATGTCGCACTCGGCTAAATGACAATGAGCAAAAATGCATGCCGGTAATTACCTTTAAAAATCTTAGAAAAGCATATGGCTCTGCAGAAATCATCCATGGCATTGATCTTGTTATGGAAGACCATGAGTTCACTGTTTTTGTAGGACCGTCTGGTTGTGGTAAATCCACTATACTGAGAATGTTGGCAGGCTTAGAAACGGTGACTTCGGGCCAAATTTTAATGAATGGTAAAGACATCTCTCAGCTTGAACCTATTGAACGTGATGTGGCTATGGTGTTCCAAGACTATGCTCTCTATCCCCACATGAATGTTGCAAAAAACATGTCTTTTGCCCTACGATTAGCCAAATACCCAAAGGCCGAAATTAGTCAACGGATTAATAATGTAGCTGCCATGTTAGGTCTAGAAACACTATTACACAGAAAACCAGGTCAGTTATCAGGTGGGCAGAGGCAGCGCGTTGCCATGGGTCGTGCATTGGTGAGAGACGCATCTAGTCTGTTAATGGATGAGCCTTTATCAAATCTAGATGCCAAATTACGCGTACAGATGAGAACTGAATTAGCCATAATACGCGATAAGATTGAAAAAAATATTATCTATGTCACTCATGATCAGGTTGAGGCCATGACTTTAGGTGATCGGATTGTAGTGATGCGAGAGGGGAGCATTCAGCAACATGGCACGCCCCAAGAACTCTTTGAAACTCCCGCCAATAAATTTGTTGCCGGGTTTATGGGTATGCCACCGATGAATTTCATGGACGCCACACTGGTTGAAGAAAATGATAAGTTGTTAGCGCATACTGCTTGTTTTAGCTTACCCGTCAAAGATCTCCACAATAAACACCAGCTGCCATCTTCTGGTGAGGTCACCATAGGCATTCGTCCGTCGGCACTGTTGCCAGTAGTCGCAGCGGATGAAACCAGTGAACACACATTAACACTGCTAATAAAAGTGTGTGAATACACAGGATCACAGTCTCTACTGATTGCTGAAGCCAATGGTGTCAGAGTGTTGGTTGAGGTTAATTCTCAGCCTTCTTTTAAAGTGGGAGACAACATCAAATTCTCGGTCAAACCATCGGATATTTATGTGTTTGACCGAAATACTGAGCTTGCGATTTACTGATATAAAACAGGACATGTAGGCTATTACTTATCGATGTTAGAAATGTGTTTCAAAGGAGAAACCAATGTCTATGATACTAAAAATTGCTAAAACTACTCTGGTAGTGTTGGGTGCACTTGGTCTTGCGACTGGTGCTTTCAATGCCGCACACGCGGGCCCTTATGACGCCTATAAAGGCACACGCCTGGTGGTTAATTTTCCAGCCCATCCCCATTACAATGCAGTGATGAAAGTGTTGCCTGAATTTACTAAAGAGACGGGTATTGAGGTTGAAGTGGACCAGCTTCAGTACATGAAAATGCGAGAAAAGCAGACGCTGGAGTTGACCAAGCGAAAAGGCGATTATGATCTATTAGCCTATGTTGTTTTTTCTAAAGCTGATTATGTTTATGCCGATCAACTGGAAAATTTAGCCCGCTATTTCATGAACCCACGGCTATCTAACCCTGCTTATGATGCGCCAGACTTAATTGAGGGGTATGTGGCCAATATCGGTATTGCTGGTGGTCATAAAGGTTATTTGCCAGGCCCTACTGGTTCTATGTTTGGCTTACCCTTTGGCTCTGAAACGTCAATTTTAGGCTATCGTAAGGACATCTTTGAAAAACACAATCTAAGCGTGCCTAAGACTTACGATGAACTGTTAGAACTTGCTTGTAAGATTCCACAACTCGAACCTGGGATGGGTGGATTAGCCTCTAGGGCTGCTTCAGGACATCACGCTAGCCATGCATTTTTATTGCATCTATCTCCCTTAGGAGGCCGTATTTTTGATGATGCTTGGAACCCCATTGTTAATAATGCAGCGGGTGTGCAAGCTGCTGAAGCCTTAAAAACAATTGTTGATTGTGGTGCCGAAGGCTCAAGAGCCTTTGGTTTTGCTGAAGCTGGGGCCTCCTTTTTGCAAGGGCGTTCAGCAATGTTTCTTGATTCAACCGTATTTGCTGGACAGGTTAATGACCCAAGTAAATCAAAGGTTGTGGGTAAGATAGGTTGGGCACCCCACCCTATGGGTGTGCGCAAGGGTTCACAAACGGGCGGTTTTGGAATTGCGATCCCAAAAAATGCACAGAACAAAGAAGCGGCATTTTTATTAATGCAATGGTTAACCTCTAAAAAGGCAGATAAGCTAATTGCTCTGCAAGGTGGCAACCCTTCGCGCTATTCAACTCATGGTGATGCCGAAGTGAATGCTAAATTCCCACACATGAAAACCTTTGGTGAGGCACTTAAAAATGCTGACCCCGATTGGCGCCCCATCATCCCTGTTTGGGGAAAAATAAATGCTGATTTAGGGACCACTCTTTCAAAAATACTCACAGAAGGTGCTGATATTCAAAGTTCACTTGATGGGGTTGCTGAGCGTGCCAAGCAAATCATGCAGGATGCCGGATATTACACTTGGAATTAAATTGAGTGTTATAACTGTAAGTGCCCAAATAGGGTGATAAGTTGTGCAGGTATAGGCTGCCATTGCGCCTATGCCTGACACAAGAGTGATCGTGCAGATCAGCACTTAACTTAACTTTTTTATCTTCTGTTTGTCTTCATATATTCGTTTGTTTTTGTTTATATAGGTTTAAAATTAAATAGGGTTTGCATTTTTAGGTATCTATTAATGAAGTCTTCAAGTTTAAATAAATTGACGCCCTATTTTTTTATAGCCCCTGCTGGTCTAGTTTTAGCCCTTGGGTTGTTGTATCCCATTAGTTATATGATGTATGCCAGCTTTCTCGACTGGAACCCCAGTCAGTTAATTGGCGAGGCAGACTGGGTTGGACTGAAAAACTATTCAACCCTGTGGCAAGATTATGCGTTTAGAGAGTCGTTATGGGTGACTCTCAAATTTGCTTTTAGTGTCGTCTTGATTGAAATGATCTTGGGTTTAAGCCTCGCACTATTATTGGATAGAAATATGCGCGGCATGTCTGCGCTGCGAACCATTTTTATTTTACCCATGATGATTGCTCCTATTGTGGTTGGCCTCATGTGGCGATACATGTATCACCCTAGTATTGGTGTATTTAATCGGACCTTAAACAGTTTTGGGTTTGAGTCCATCCCCTGGCTATCTGATTCAACTTGGGCTTTAATATCCATCATTATTGCCGACATTTGGCAATGGACACCGTTTATCTTTATCCTCTGCCTTGCTGCGCTACAGTCCCTCCCAAGATCAACCCTTGAAGCGGCACGCATGGATGGTGCAAATGCCTGGCAACAAGCCTTCTATATCAAAATTCCATTGATGATGCCTGTTTTAATTGTGACGCTATTATTGCGTTTAATTGACGCCTTTAAAGTATTGGAAGTTATTTTAGTCATGACCAATGGAGGCCCTGGATTATCCACTGAAATTATTGCTTTAAGAATTTCTCGCACGGCCTCAGAGTTTCGAGAATTGGGAGTAGCGGCTGCCATGTCTAACTATTTGCTCATCTTACTCCTGTTGTTAACCCTTTCTATGTTTCTCTACAACCGCTTTATAGAGCAACACAGAGCAAAATCATTCAATGCAATAGGAAAAACTAGCCCATGACAAAAAAAACAGTTGGGAGACCTAAAAACCCGGCTTTTTATGCGCTTATGGTGGCATTATTAGTGATGTCATTAGGGCCTATTATCATGATGGTCACGACGTCACTCAAACTTAATGTAGATATTATGAGTGATGCTAGCAGCCTGTGGTTTTCGCCAACACTCGAAAACTATGAGACTGTCTTGTGTGATGTCCTTTGGTATGAGCCCGTAAATGTTGACTATTGTAATCCTACCTTTTCCCGTGCTTTGGGCAACTCAATATTTATTGCATTAATGTCAACAGCCATTACCCTGATACTGGGTTGCATGGCGGCCTACGCTTTAGTCCGGTTTAAATTTATGGGCCGTGGCACCATATCAATGACAAGTTTAATGATGCGTATGGTGCCTCCAGCGGTACTTTTGGTGCCCGTCTTCGGTATTTGGACCTTTAACTATGGCCTAGATGGCACCTTTGCTGGGATCGTTTTAGTTTACGTAGCCATGAACTTACCTTTTGTTATTTGGATATTACAAAGTTTCATTGTGCAGGTGCCTATGCAATTGGAAGAAGCCGCAAAAATGGACGGTGCGAATCCACTGCAGATTTTTTTCTTAGTGGTTTTACCCGTCATCACGCCTGGATTAGCAGCTGCCGCTATTTTTACCTTTCGCATTGCTTGGAACGAATTTCTGCTCGCTAACGCCCTACTTAACAGGGACACAAGAACAGTGCCCGTGACCATCGTTAATTCATTAACAGAATATGACATTGACTGGGGTGTGATCATGGCAACAGGCATGCTACTGGCAATTCCCCCTATTATTTTTACCTTTGTGGCTTCCAAACAAATCATCACTGGCATGACTGCTGGAGCAGTCAAAGGCTAATATCAAGTCAGTGGCATAGTTATAGTCACTAAGGCTTAGCATAAAAATCATGTATAATGTGGGCCTCGAGGCAACCCATGGTTAGGGTACCACAGCAACACAGTGGGTAATTAAAAGGACATTAATATGAAAGCAAATATTGGCCTCATTGGCCTTGCTGTTATGGGTGAAAACTTAGTATTAAATATGCACAGCAAAGGTTTTTCTGTTGCCGTATTTAACCGTACTAAGGATAAAATTGATCGTTTTCTAGCAGGTCGTGGTGCCAATAAAAACATTAAAGGCTGCCAGAGTATTGAGCAACTTTGCATGAGTCTTGAGCGGCCTCGTAAAGTTATGATTTTGATCAAGGCAGGCCGAGCAGTGGATGATACCATCGATATGCTGGTGCCGTTTCTCGAGCAGGGTGATGTGATTATTGACGGTGGTAACAGCCATTACCCTGACACGATAAGGCGCTGCAGCTATGTCGAAAGCAAAGGCCTGTTATATGTTGGGGCTGGGGTTTCTGGTGGCGAAGAGGGAGCCTTGCTTGGCCCATCCATAATGCCAGGGGGCTCATCCGCAGCATGGCCCTTGGTCAAACCCATGTTTCAAAAGATTGCCGCCCAGACCAATAAAGGTGAAGCCTGCTGTGAATGGGTGGGTGAGGATGGCGCGGGGCATTTTGTAAAAATGGTTCACAACGGCATTGAGTACGGTGACATGCAGATGATCTGTGAAACCTACCACATTATGAGAGATGGGCTGGGTCTATCTAACGAAGCCATGCACGAGGTGTTTAAAGAGTGGAATAAGGGTGTACTTGACTCCTATTTAATTGAAATTACTGCTGATATTTTAGGTTTTAAAGACGGCAATGGTGAGGTGGTCATCGATCACATTCTCGATGCAGCTGGACAAAAAGGCACCGGTAAATGGACCGCGGTAACAGCCCTAGACTTTGGTCAACCTGTGACCCTCATCGGTGAAGCCGTTTTTGCTCGTTGCTTGTCGGCCCTAAAAGACGAACGAATAGATGCTGCCAAGCAAATCAATGGCCCGGCAGTCGCCTTTGAGGGTGATAAAACGGCATTTATTGATGACTTACAGCAGGCGCTGTATGCCTCTAAAATAGTGTCCTATGCGCAGGGCTATCAATTACTACGAGCGTCAGCTTTAGAACATGGATGGCAGCTCAATTACGGTCAGATCGCTCAAATGTGGCGCGGTGGTTGTATCATTCGATCAGTGTTTCTTGATGATATTAAGGTCGCCTTTGATCATAACCCTGAGTTAGTTAATCTCATGCTCGATACCTTTTTTAAGCAGGCCATAGAAACTGCTCAGGCGGCTTGGCGGCGGGTCATTATGCAATCCGTTAAGTTGGGTATCCCCATGCCTGCCATGGCTTCGGCGCTAGCCTATTATGATGGTTATCGCACAGAGCACTTACCCGCCAATCTGCTACAGGCCCAACGAGATTATTTCGGTGCCCATACCTATGAGAGAATAGATCAGGCAAGGGGCGAGTTTTTCCATACTAACTGGACCGGAAGAGGGGGCACAACCTCGGCCTCTACCTATTTGGTTTAATGTTATTGAACTTATCGTCATATAAGTTCACTCAAGGCCAAATTTAAATTGGCCTTGAGTGCGACCTAATGCACGGAAACGACAACAAACTAAGAAGCCAATAAAAAGTTCTTCATAAGTTCTTTACCACCTTCTGTCGCAAAAGATTCTGGGTGAAACTGAATGCCTTGAATAGGGAACTGCTTGTGCTTCACTGCCATGATTTCGTAGCTATCCGACCCCAGATCACCCACCACAGCGGTTAGCGTTAGACAATCAGGCATGGATTCTGCTGCGGCCATTAATGAATGATAGCGCATGACTTCGAGTTGGTCGGGTATGTCTTTAAAAATACCCATGCCATCGTGGCTGATCGGGCTGACTTTGCCATGCATTGGCACGTAAGCCTTCACAACCTTGCCCCCAAAACAATGCACAATACCCTGCATCCCTAAACACACGCCCAGCAAAGGGATTTTGGGGCCTAATTCTGTAATGACTTGGGCGCACACCCCAAAGTAGCTCTCATCCTCTGGCGAACCAGGGCCTGGGGATATAATAATTCGATCAGCATGAGCAGCTTCAATGTCGGCCACTGTGACTTGATCGTTGCGCGCAACAATCACTTCAAAGTCTCCAATTTGATTATTCAATTGTGCCGTGGTCAGCACTTCACCAATGTATTGGTATAAATTGTAAGTAAAGGAATCATAATTATCGACCAAATACACAGTAAACTTGGGTGTGTCTTGCCTCATGACTCAGCCCCCATAAACTGTTCTAACACTTTCAGGGTACCCGCAAATTTACGTTGTATTTCTTGGTATTCATCTTCTGAATTTGAATCAAAAACATTACCACCACAGGTTTGAACATAGGCTTTAGAACCATTGGCAAAAATCGTACGGATGGGAATGGCAAAGGTGCAGTCACCATTAAAACCAAAGTGGCCTACAGCCCCACCATAGGGACCTCGACCATCTAACTCTAATTCGTCTATGATTTTCATGGCTTCAATTTTAGGCGCACCAGTCAAGGTGCCTGCTGGAAAATTACTGGCTAAAGCAGAAAACATATCTTCATTTTCTGCCATGATGCCCACGATCTCACTGGAGATATGCTGCACATGACTAAAGCGCTTAATGTCCATTAAACTGCGCACTTTCACAGTGCCAAAACGGGCCACGCGGCCAATGTCATTGCGATGTAAGTCTACAATCATATTGTGCTCAGCGATTTCTTTGGGATCGTTCAATAAGGCGCGCGCTAAAGCTGTATCTTCTTCTGGAGTCGCTCCGCGTTTGGTAGTACCAGCTAAGGGATAGGTCTCCATTTCACCTTGGCGCAAACGGAATAATAACTCTGGACTGGCACCAATAATCTTTTGCTCAGCAAATTTAATGTAATACATTTGCGGAGAAGGGTTAATAATGCGTAATTGCTCATATAAATTAATACTTTCACCGAGCATGTCAAAGCGATACTTAAAGCCTACTTCACACTGAAATATCTTACCTTCAACAATGTCACCTTTAACCTTTTTAACCGCGGTTGCATGCTCAGCACGGCTCATATCTTCGCCTTGAGGCACCACCTTTAGACCACCGATGTTGGGACTTGGAGCGTCAATGAGCGTTTCAATTAAAGCAATACGATTATCTTCATAGTAAAAGTAAATCAACTCTCCAGTCATCTTGTCGTAAATAAGGCCATCTTTGTACAAGCCAAATTTAAACGCATCAAACGCATCACTCGCAGTGAGGCTGAGACTTGGTTCAAAATAATTCATAGCATCGTAGCCAATGTAACCCGTTAATCCCCCAGCATATCGTCGGCTAATAATATTTTGCGGCACAATGTCACGCAAAAGGTAATAGGGATTATCACTCTGGTAAGATTTAACTTGGCCACTGCGATCACTGATATGTAGTTCTTGACCATTGGCCCAAAAAATCTTTTCAGGGTCAAAGCCAATCAGAGAGTAGCGTGAGATATGACTGTCCTCACCTAGAGATTCAAGCATGTAACAGGTTTGAAAACGTTGCTCAATTTTTTTAAATAACTCAAAAAAATCGCAGCTAGATGCCACTGTTGTGTAACTTGGCTTGCGGGCCATTTTTATTTTATTGGGACGAATCAATTTTATAACTTCCAGCTTGTAGGGCTCGTGAACCTCGGGTAACAGTGGCAATGCCTACTCCAAGTTGTTGTGCGACTTGGCGTTGTGACACCCCTTGAGATAATAACTCAAAAATTTGCAACCGATTGACCAACTCTTGCTGCTCATAAGGGGTTAGTAAGCCCTTAAGCGCCTGCAACATATGCTCGTCAGTGGTTTGAGCCATAAGGTAGGTAACAACGGATGTGAGGGGTTGATTAGTGGTCATAAGGAGATACTGACGAATGATATCTAGCAAATAATAACGCAACTTAAGCCGCATCAATGTACTAGTACGTTAGCACAAAATAAACAGACTTCCAAGATATTATTGCATAGACCAAAGGCAATGGCCTGACATTAAAAATGATCAATCACCCAATCTGGCTCACACTCTGCGACATCACGACCATGATTGTAGCCTCCCCTTACCCCCAAACAAGGCATGCCACACGCCCTAGCTGCATTAATATCGTTGCTAGAATCGCCCACCATTAAACATTCATCTACAGCAAAGCCCATCTGTTGAGCAGCTGTTAACAAAGGCATTGGGTGGGGCTTTTTCTCGGCAAAAGAATCACCTGAATACACTAAGTCAAAATAATGTAGGATGCCAAACTGGGATAACAAAGGCTCGGTAAAACGGCTGGGTTTATTAGTAATCACTCCTTGGCGCACCCCTGATTGATGTAGCTCACCCAATAAACCCTCTACACCATCATATAAACGGCTCTGTTTATTACCCAATTGCTGGTAGGCCACCATAAAGTGCTTTAGAGCCTCATCTAATCGAGCATCTATGGTCATTGTGTGCAGTTGATTGGCCAGAATTCTCTGTACCAAGACACCCGCTCCATTGCCTATCCATTGCTCCACTTGGTTTAAATTGGGTACTGCAATATTGAGGGTCTGGGCCATGGAAACACTTGCTGAGTATAAATCAGGCAGGCTATCGAGCAAGGTTCCATCCAAATCAAACAGTACTAACTTGGGTTCAAAGCCTACGATATCGAAAAGTGGGGGCATAATCTGAAATCAGCTTTGGGCAAGTTCTTTGCGCATCAAATCGATGGTTGCCTGATAGTCATCTGTATTAAAAATAGCTGAGCCTGCGACGAAGGTGTCAGCACCTGCTCGGGCAATTTCGCCGATATTGTCGACACCCACACCACCATCGACCTCGAGTCGGATATCCAGTCCTGATGATTCGATACGTTGGCGCGCCAAACGTAACTTATCTAATGTGGAAGGGATGAATTTTTGACCACCAAAGCCAGGGTTGACTGACATCAATAAAATCATATCTAACCGATCCATCACATGATCCAAAAAGTGCAAAGGGGTGGCTGGGTTAAATACTAAGCCCGCTTTAGCACCGCCATCTTTAATGAGTTGCAAAGACCGGTCTATGTGCTCACTCGCTTCGGGGTGAAAGGTAATATAGCTGGCTCCCGCTGCCAAAAACTCTTCAATCATTCGATCTACCGGTTGCACCATTAAGTGCACATCAATCGGCGCAGTAATACCATGATCGCGCAATGCTTTGCAGACCATCGGTCCAATAGTGAGGTTAGGCACATAATGATTATCCATCACATCAAAGTGCACAATATCAGCACCCGCCGCCAGCACATGTTCAACTTCTTCACCTAGACGGGCAAAATTGGCGGCTAAGATGGAGGGCGCTATTTTAAAATTAGTCATGGGTTTAGGATCCAGTCAATGGTGACATAATTTACTTACGTGACTGCTTTATGGCGTCATAAGCAGCCTGAATTTCTTGGGTTTTTTGCTTGGCGATTTGCATCATTTCATCGGGTAAGCCACGGGCAACTAACTTATCAGGGTGATGCTGACTCATCAATTTTCTATAAGCCATTTTAAGGCTTTTGGTATCACATTTTTGATCCACGCCCAAAACACCATAAGCCTGTTTTAGGCCAGCATTGCCAGAACCTTCAAACTGACCTTGGCCCCCACTTTTGTGAAATGACTGCTCAGCCTTCATACGTTCAGCCACTGCTTCAAATTGTTGTTGAGTAATACCCAATAACTGGCACACTTGGGTGAGCACGCGGCCTTCTGCTTGGCTAAAAGCACCATCAACAAGGGCTGCCTGCAATTGGATTTCAATAAACATTTGCTTTACAGATGCGTTATTCACCAATGCCCTGCGCAGGGGTTCTAACACTTGGGCTAGATCAAACGCTGTTTCTTTACCCTGACTGAAGCACTCGATGGCCCGCTTGCGCAGGTCCTCTGTGAGCTGCATTCGCGTCATTACAGCTTCAGCATATTGGATTTCTTCGGCCGTCACTTGGCCATCAGCCTTAGCGATTTTGCCCATAACGCAAAAAGTAGCGTCAAAAAAAGCAGTTTGGGCTTTGGCCTGAGTCCAGCCCTCGACACCCGCTACACTGCGAATGAGCTTATCTAAATAGTAGCCAATGGCTGCACCAAATAACATACCCGAAGGCCCACCAGTCAAGCCAATCAGGGCTCCTAGCACTAATCCGGTTCTGTGGCGTGCCATGTTGGCACCAAAACTGTAAGTATTCACATATTCACCTGTGTTGAAAAACTGGCCCTATAATAAATCGCTGGAACAGCAAGCGCCACAGAGAGCGACTATAATTTCATGAAATAACTGGATTAAATTCACACTTTTTTATAATTTCCATGCTTTGGAAGCACCTATCCTTTTAATTTTGGTTTAAACTTAACCCTTAAATTTTAAACTGACCACTTCATTGGTTTTCAATTACTGGGTTTCTTTTGTCAATGCATATGCCAGCACCAAGCCTTCGTCTGATACTCGTTTTTCTTTTAACAGGCAGCTTAGGCACTTTAGCAATAGCAGACCACGAACCCGTGAGTCTTGACTGGCAATCGCAAAAAGGGAGTTCCACCCTGAATTCTGATGGCTTATGTACCGGGTATTATTTACCTTATCAGGCCAGTCCCTCAGAGCAGAAACTCAGCACAGACCCACAACCACTGTATACCGATGCTGATAACAGTGAGTACGACAAGGGCATCACCCGCTTTCAAGGTAACGTAGAGTTCCGCCAAGGCGATCGACAAGTTAAAGGTGATTCTGCACGCTTTGATCAGAATGATGGCTTTGTTGATATTGATGGCCATGTCACCATGCGCCGGCCTAATATGATTATTCAGAGTCAGGCTGCTCAGTTCAATACCAATGACTCTGAAGCCCAACTTAACTTAGCACAGCTTGCGGTCCCTAGCAGCGAACTACGAGCTGGCGCCCAAACTATCGAATACCACCAAGATGACACCGTCACCATGCGAGAGGGTAGTTTTACCTTTTGTGCCCCCGGTGACAACACATGGGCCATTCATAGTAATCACATAGACCTTGATCCAGAATCTGGTATGGGTGAGGCTCAGCATGCCATTTTGAAAATTGGTGCGGTGCCTGTGTTTTATTTACCCTGGATGAGCTTCCCTATCGATGATCAGCGCCGGTCAGGTTTTTTGTTCCCTACCTTAGAAAGTGGGAGTTCAACAGGACTCGATGTAACGACTCCCTACTACCTCAATTTAGCACCCAATTATGATGCCCTAATCACCCCAAGGTTTACCGAACTGGGTGGTAGCAGTTTAAACACTAAATTTAGGCATTTAGGTCAAGGGGTCAAGCAGGAATTGGAGCTTGATATCGCCATTGATGATCTCAATGCAGATAAAAAAAGATGGTTACTAGACTACAACAACGAAGCCAAAATTAATGCTCAGCTCACTAGTTCCATTGACGTTAAACGCATCAGTGATTTTGAACTACTCGATGATTATAATTTAGCTCACCAGGGCACGGAAAAGACCTCTATTATTAGTAAGGCAGGGCTTAACTACCAAGGCAAGACCCCTATTTTGGACACCGCTAGCTTCGCTGTTATTAGCCGACAACATGGGGGTACTGGCGTGCCTGCATATGACCAATTACCCCATGCCACTGTTGCCGGGGGGGGTGTTATCAATCAAGATCATCAAGCTATTAATGCTGATTATTTTGTCGATTTGAGCCGTTTCACTCGGGATACTACTGGCCTAACGGGCAGCAATAAGATGACCGGAATTCGAACCCACTTTGTGCCGAGCCTGGGCACTGCTTGGGTCAATAACTATAGCTTTATTAAACCAAAAATCAGCCTACCCATTACAAGTTACCAATTGAGTGATACACCCACTAACATTACTTCAAACAAGACTCGCACCATTGCTCAGTTTGAGATTGATACTGGCTTACTATTTGAAAGGGCACTTGCTGGTGGCTATTTGCAAACTTTGGAGCCAAGAGTTTATTACGCCTACGCTCCCTATCAACAGCAAGACGACATGGCTATTTTTGATACTAGTGAGACCAGCAGTGCCTTATATGGCCCTAATCGATTTAACGGTTTTGACCGCATAGGCGACACCAACCGAGTCACTGTTGGCCTAGGCAGCCAATTTTTAAATGCCAAAGGTTGGCAAAAAGCTAAGTTATCAGTATCGCAGATGCACTACCTTAGCGACCGTCAAGTGCAAGCAAGCAATTCGAGCGTGACGAGCAATGAAACTTTGTCACCCATTTATGGCGTCATGGATTATAATTTTAGTCCTCAATGGACCTCTAATCTGAGTGTGACTTGGAGCCCTGACTTTAAAAGTGTCAATGCCACCAGTGCCAACATGAAATATCAACCTAGCAATAGAAAAGTGATCGACTTCAAGTACACTGAAATTAATGAGGGCAGTCAGCAGGCTGAGGCGTCTCTCATGTGGCCTATAGCGCCCCAATGGACGATAGTTGCAAAGCGCAAAGAAGACATTCGCAATCAGCAACTACAGGATGAGATTGTGGGCGTGAGATATGCCAACTGCTGTTGGCAAGCCAGTTTAGTAAACCGCTACTGGCTAGTAGATCAAGTAAAGGGCATTGAGCATGGCATCTTTTTTGAGCTATCACTCAAGGGCCTCGGACAAACTAACAAACAATTGACTCCCGGCAAAAAAGTGTCCATGGGAGACGTTATGAAAGGAATTGCAGGCTACAATGAATACACTCAGTAAATGGGGTTTAGGCGCAGGCCTAAGTTTTGGCTTGGGTTTAGCCTTAACTTTATCAGCTGCTTTCACAATGGCTGCAGCACAAGAGCTGGACAGCATAGCTGCCATCGTTAATGACGATATCGTTTTACAAACGGACGTCAACACTCGCCTTGGAAAAATCAAACAACAGTTTAAGCAGAGTAATACCGAAGCTCCCGATATCGAGACGCTCAAGAGTCAGGTGTTAGATCAGCTCATCATTGAAAACTTACAACTGCAGTTAGCCACCAAAAAAGGCGTCTATATTGCTGACCCAAGCTTGGAATTAGCCATAGAGAATATTGCCAAAAACAATCAGTTGTCCCTTAATCGACTGGCTGAAGCCATCACTGATTCAGGCGAGACGATGATACAGTTTAGGGATAGAATTCGCCAAGAACTGACCATCAATGAAATTCAAACAAGTGCAGTCAATCGCCGTATTCGCATCAGTGAACATGAGGTAGACCGGTATTTAGCATCCAATCAAGGCCAGCAGTTAGCTGATAAAGAGTATGACATTGGTCATATTTTAATTGGCTTAAGCGCCCAGCCAGATGCCAAAGAATTAACCGCAGCTCAACAAAAATTAGATGCTATCGCAAAAGCCTTTGATCAAGGTACTGAATTTGCTAGCCTTGCCGCCACCTACTCTGACGCTTTAAATGCCCTAAAAGGCGGTAGTTTGGGTTGGCGCAAAGGTAGCCAATTGCCTAAGTTATTTGCAGAACCGATTAAAACTATGAGTGTGGGAGAAGTTAGCATTCCCATCCGTAACAGCAGTGGTTTTCATTTAATTAAGTTAATCAATAAACGTGGAGTAAGTGTTCAAACTGTGGCTCAAACCAAAGTTAACCATTTGTTAATCATGCCCAATGAAATTCGTTCACCAAGCCAAGCCCAAAAACTAATTAACGAATTGCACCAACGCTTGGTGAATGGGGGCGACTTTTATGACCTTGCCCGCACCTTTAGTGATGATGCGAATTCAGCACCCAGTGGGGGTGATTTAGGCTGGCTATCCACCAACCAACTTCCAACTGTTTTGCAAAAAGCAACAGATGAGCTTGCTATAGAAGAACTGAGTTCCCCCATACAAAGTGATAAAGGCTGGCATTTAATGCAAGTTAAAGAGCGACGCACTCAAGACATAGGCCAAGCTAATCTGCGTTTTCAGGCTAAACGCGCCATAAAAGAAAGTAAATTTGCTAACGAGCTAGAAAGCTGGCTGCGCGAAATTCGCAATCAAGCTTACATAGAGATCCGCTAACTATGAAGCGCTTACTGGTGACTGCAGGTGAACCTGCAGGTATTGGCCCAGAACTCTGCTTAACCCTAGCAGGATCAAATAGCTCTGCCCTACAGGATGCTGAAATTATCATTGTGGCAGACATGGGGCTATTGCAAGATCGTGCATTGCAACTGGGTTTATCCATCGATTTTTGTTACGCCAGCCTAGAGCAAAGCTTAACACCAACAGCTCACAATCAACTTAAAGTCTTGCACGTGCCCTTGAAGGTTGAAAGCCGCGCTGGGCACTTAGACGCTGACAATAGCGCCTATGTGTTGAATACCCTCAGTATAGCCTGTGACGCCTGTCTTAATGGCCATGCTGACGCCATGGTGACCGCCCCTGTGCACAAAGGGATTATTAACCATGCAGGCACTGCGTTTAGTGGCCACACAGAATATTTACAAGCACGATGTGACGTGGACCAAGTGGTAATGATGCTCACGTGTGACGCCATGCGTGTTACCTTAGCAACCACCCACTTGCCATTACAAGATGTGGCTGCGGCCATTACCCCAACTGGGTTAAGTCAAACTCTGCAGATTATTGATACTGAATTGAAGCAAAAATTTGGTATTACCCGCCCTTGTATCTATGTGTGTGGCCTGAACCCCCATGCAGGTGAAGATGGCCACCTAGGAAGGGAGGAGATAGACGTGATTATCCCAACCTTAGAACAGTTGCGCAGCAAAGGCTTAAACCTTGTGGGTCCTTTGCCTGCTGATACTTTATTTAATGCAACAAACTTAGCCCAGGCAGATGTTATCCTTGCGATGTATCACGACCAAGGTTTACCCGTGCTAAAATACGCAGGCTTTGGCGATGCGGTCAATATAACGTTAGGTTTACCCATCATTCGCACTTCAGTAGACCATGGCACTGCGTTAGATTTAGCCGGTACTGGCCAAGCCAAAAGTAGCAGCCTATTAAAAGCTGTGCAAAGCGCAATGCAACTTTGTCAGCATCATTAGACTGCCAAGACACGAGATTTTTATGGCTCATCCCCAAAAGAAACACCAAGCGCGCAAACGGTTTGGTCAAAATTTCCTGCATGATCAGGGGATTATTCGTCATATTGTGGCCTGCATTCGGCCAAAAGCCGATCAAAAAATTGTTGAAATTGGCCCCGGCCTGGGTGCGATTACTGAGCATTTATTAGCCACGACTGGCCACCTTGACGTCGTTGAATTAGATCGTGATTTATTGCCTCATCTGCGTATTTCTTTTGCGAGCTATGGCAAAAACTTACGCATTCATGAAGCGGATGCCCTAAAATTTGATTTTGCGAGTCTGACCAAAGATGCTGAGTTACTGCGCATTGTGGGCAACTTGCCCTACAATATCTCTACTCCATTAATTTTCCATCTACTTAGCTACACCAACCTTATTGCTGACATGCATTTTATGCTGCAAAAAGAAGTTGTGTTGCGCTTGGCAGCGGGCGCAGGCACCAATAATTATGGCCGTCTCAGCATTATGGCGCAGTACTTCTGTAGAGTCGATAGCCTGTTTGAGGTCCCACCTGAGGCGTTTGATCCTCGGCCTAAGGTAGATTCTGCTATTGTACGCATGGCACCATACATGGAGTTGCCTCACACGGCCCTAGACTTTAAGCATTTTGAGCAGTTAGTAAAGAGCGCTTTTTCCCAGCGCCGCAAAACCTTACGTAACAATCTAAAAGGCATTGCGAGCGATGAACAGTTGCAAAATTTGGGTATTGACCCTAGCATTCGTTCAGAACGTTTAACTGTGGGCGAATTTGTCGCCATTAGTAATTTATTGACCCAAACATCGAGCTAAAGCCAAACATGAGCACCTCAAGTAATAATTATGACCTTAATGTAGGCGTAAAAACCGAGTTTCTTGCCGAACAATCTGACCCGAGCCGCAACCGCTACGTGTTCGCCTACAGAGTCACTATCACCAACAGTGGTCTGCAAAGTGCCCAGCTCTTGAGTCGCAAGTGGATTATTACTGATGGCGATGGCAAAATTCAGGAGGTCTCTGGCGAAGGTATTGTGGGGCAGCAACCCATTATTGAACCAGGCCAGCAGCATCAATATACCAGTGGCACCGTGTTAGAGACCAAAGTAGGCAGCATGCGCGGTTCTTATGGCATGGTTGCTGCGGATGGACACGAATTTACCGCGCCCATCCCAGCTTTTACATTGTCTTATCCCAACGCTCTGCACTAACGGTGCTTAAGCTATGGCTAGTTACGCAGTAGGCGATATTCAGGGTTGTTTAGGAGCCCTAGAGTCATTACTAAAGCAAGTGGGCTTTAGTGCGGATGATTGCCTCTGGGTGGCGGGTGATCTCGTTAACCGTGGCCCACACTCACTGGAGACGTTGCGTTTCATCAAAGCCCTTGGTGACCAAGCCAACGTTGTATTGGGTAACCACGACCTTCACTTACTCGCTTTACACGCTAAAGATGCCCAATTAAAACCCAATGACACCCTTCAGCCAATATTTGAAGCCCACGACCGTGAAGCCCTATTAACTTGGCTACAACAGCAACCGCTGCTGCACTATGATGCTCAGCTTGATACGGTAATGACCCACGCAGGTGTTCCTCCATGCTGGGACTTACGGCAAGCCCAGAAGCTTTCCCAAGAGTTACACACGCTATTGCAAAGTGAAACTGCGCCCTTGTTCTTCGCTAATATGTATGGCAACCAACCAGACCTTTGGCATGATAAACTGGAAGGCATAGACCGATGGCGCTGCATTACTAATTCATTCACTCGCATGCGTTTTATTACTTCTGCTAGCCAGTTAGATTTCGTTCAAACCGGTAAGGCCTATGTTGGTGCAGATGCGCTACAGACCGAATTAATGCCCTGGTTTAATGTGCCTAGTTTAGTGACCTCACGACAAGTGTTTGGCCACTGGGCGGCGTTAAGGGGTGAAACGGGAAAAGACCATGTGGTCAACCTCGACATGGGTTGTGTGTGGGGTGGTCATCTGAAATTAATGCGTTTAGAAGACGGTCAATGTTTTACTGTAAGTTGCCAAAAAGCTTAACTTTATTTACCCAATTCCTTGTTATTAGTTTTCCCTAATACAGAATTGCACAAATCACTTACAAGCACTACACTGCTGATGAGACTCTATAGGATTCGAATATGTCTGACGTTATACCCATTGCCCCAGCTGATGTTATGGACAAGGTTAGCCAAGGTGCCTACCTCGTCGATATCCGCGATGCCAATAGTTACCAACAACACCACATTAAAAATAGTGAACGTATTGATAACGATACCTTGCCAGACTTTTTACGTGAAGCAGACATGGATAAACCCATCATTGTTTGTTGCTACCATGGCATCAGCTCCATTCAAGCCGCAGGCTTTTTAGCCCAGCAAGGCTTTGATGAGGTTTATAGTCTTGAAGGCGGTTTCACTGCCTACTGCGTGCAGTGTCCAGAGCATTGCAACTCACTATGAAAATCACTCCACATGAACTCTAGTCAGACTTATTTAGTCGGTGGAGCCGTGCGCGACGGCCTATTAGGCCTCACTGTCAAAGAGCGTGATTATGTGGTGGTTGGGAGCAGTGCTGAAGCCTTGCTTACTTTGGGCTATCAACAGGTAGGCAAAGACTTTCCTGTTTTCTTACACCCCAAAAGCAAAGAAGAGTACGCCCTTGCCCGCACCGAGCGTAAAGCTGGCCAAGGCTATAAGGGCTTTCAAGTTCATGCCACACCAGAGGTGACCTTAGAAGAGGACTTACTGCGCCGGGACCTTACCATCAACGCAATCGCTCAAGCATCTAATGGTGATCTGATTGACCCCTATGGCGGTCAAGAAGACATAAAAGCAAAGCGCTTACGTCATGTGTCTAAAGCCTTCAGTGAAGACCCCTTGCGGGTACTAAGAACGGCACGCTTTGCCGCCCATCTGCATCACTTAGGCTTCAGCATTGCTTCTGAAACCCAAGCCCTGTTAGCTATTATCAGCGCCTCAGGTGAATTAGCCACCCTAGCCAAAGAGCGTGTCTGGCAAGAAACACAAAAAGCCCTAAGCAGTCAGAGCCCATGGATTTATTTTGAAGTATTAGAAGTTTGTGGCGCACTGCACCGACTCATGCCCGCCTTAACAGAACTCCTTGCACGCAGACCTCAAGCGCTCAACACACTGAGGCTCACAAGCGCAGCTAGTACCCGGACCGAAGTGCGTTTCACAGGTGTGTTATATCAGCTCAATAAGCCTCAAATTGAAGACCTTGCGAAACAAATTAAGTTACCCAACCAGCACAAAGCTTTAGCGCTTGCCACCAGCAACCATCAACGTCAGTTGCGCGCTTACACTGAATTAGAAGCTGCACAAAAGCATCTACTGCTGAGTAACCTTGGCCTTATGCGCCATACAGAATTATTGGATGACCTGTTGTGTTTATGCCAAGCCATCACCCAAACCCAAGAGCCCCTTTTTGGGTGGCAATCGCCAAAGCAGACGATGTTAGATGACTTAGAACGAATACACGCCGTAAAACCCGCTTCATTAATGGCTCAAGGTTTTAAGGGTAAGGCCCTCGGAGAAGCCCTCAAAGCAGCTCAAATAGAATGCCTTAGTCGTTCTAAGACCTAAAATAACAACACGTCTTGGCCTCGAGGCTTCAATTTAAAACTTTAAAAACAATATTCAGTAGGCCACAGGACTTGGTCGAACTGACATGCCGTGTTGAGCTGACTTATGGTTAGACCCTGCACTGGGTGCACTAGGTTTGGGGCGATGTCTGCCAATGGCTGCATTACATAGGCACAGGTTAAAATATCTGCCCGCGGCACATTAGCGTTAACATCCACTAATTGACCAAATAATAATAAATCCATATCTAGGCCGTGACTAGTGGGCTTAATGTCTAATCCAGCAGCCCTTTTGCGCCCATGCTTAGTTTCTATCTCACGTATCCATTGCACTAATTCTGCGTGACTCATGGGACAAGCAAAAGCCACCACCATGTTGAGAAAATCTGGTCCATCCATGCCCACTGCGGGGGCCCGGTAGACCGGTGATAAATGCACTTCACCAAAGGCCACTCTGAGCTCAGTTATGCCTGTTTGAAGGCTAGCTTGGGGCTCAATGTTGGCCCCTAAACCCAAGTAAACAGAAGTCATCAGGCTGGCTTTTGGCCGCGCTCAATAATTACTCCCACGTCACGGGCATTAGCAATTGCATCAGGCTTACCTAGCTTGATACGCACAAAAGGTACCGGGAACTCCGTCAAAATTAACCCCGCAATTTGTTCTGCCATGGTCTCAACCAGTAAGAATTCACTTTGTTCTACAAACTGCGTCAGGCGATCTGAAACGTCTTTGTAACTGACCGTGCGATCGATGTCTTCAGTTGCTGCTGAGGGGCTAATATCCACCGCCATCTCTACGTCTAACACCACCGTTTGGCGAATTTCACGTTCCCAATCAAAAATACCAATGACCGTGTCTACGGTTAAACCATGTACATATACTGTGTCCATTGCAAAATCTCTTGGTGTGGGTAGATCACCCGGTAATTATTGAACCACTAGCGGCAAGTCACTTAATGGCCAGCGTGGTTTTACTTTTAGTGTGAGGTCATCACATTGGCCAACTGCCAAACGCTGAGCACCTGCGTAAGCGATCATTGCCCCGTTATCAGTGCAGTATTCTGGCCTTGGGTAATAGACCTTAGCACGCAATTTGGCAGTCTCTGCTGCTAGCTTGTCCCTTAGGGCCAAGTTAGCACTCACTCCACCGGCCATGACAAGCGTAGACAGCTGCGTTTGCTGTAAAGCTCGACGGCACTTAATGGCCAATGTATCAACCACGGCCTGTTGAAAGGCGACCGCAATGTCAGCTTTGTCGTGCTCATGCAATAGCCCTTGCTGCTTTTGGATGTCTTGAATGGCATACAGTACGGCGGTTTTTAAACCACTAAAGCTCATATCTAATCCGGGTCTATCGATCATCGGGCGCGGAAACTTAAATCGCGAGGCATCTCCTTTTAAGGCTAACTGAGCCACTAGGGGACCGCCGGGGTAGTCTAAATCCATCATCTTGGCCACCTTATCAAAGGCTTCACCAGCGGCGTCGTCTAAAGATTCGCCAAGCAATTCGTAGGCACCCAAAGACCGTACATGCACCAATTGTGTATGACCACCAGAAACTAACAGCGCCACAAAAGGTGGTTTCGGGGCATGTTCTTCTAGCATGGGAGCAAGCAAGTGCCCTTCCATATGATGCACACCAATGGTGGGTAGATCCCATGCCATGCCTAAAGCACGGCCTGTAGCAGCTCCCACCATCAAAGCCCCAATTAACCCAGGTCCTGCAGTATAGGCAACCCCATCGACGTCACCATAAGCTAAGCCTGCCTTATCAAACACCTCTCTCATTAATGGCACCAACTTACGGATATGATCTCTGGAGGCTAATTCTGGCACCACTCCACCGTATTCAGCGTGCACAGCCACCTGACTATAAAGCGCCTCAGACAATATACCCTTTTGAGTATCGTAGATGGCGACCCCAGTTTCATCACAAGATGTTTCTATGCCTAATACGCGCATGAATGACTTTATCAACTCTATTATTTTGACAATTAGGGCCGAATTTTACCTTTCATCAAGCCTAAAGACCACACGTAGAAGTGTGAATTGCCCTATCTATAGAAAACACCTTTAACTTGATGACAAATGGGCTTTACACTGGCCGACACATAAGAGTAAAATATGCGGCCTTGATCAATTAGGAACACTTTCTCTAGTCGAACGATGAGACCATGAGTCAGTGCATAGAAAAACATTCGGATGGCTGCTTAATGCGGCGTCCACAATTAGGTAGAGATATGCCAGCTGTAAAACTGAAAGACAACGAACCATTTGACATTGCCTTACGTCGCTTCAAGCGTGCTTGTGAAAAAGCGGGCACTTTAGCAGATGTTCGCTCAAAAGAATTCTACGAGAAGCCAACCAGCGTGCGCAAGCGTCAAGCTGCAGCTGCCGTTAAGCGCCACGCGAAGAAGCTAGTTCGCGAGAACCGTCGTCACGTTCGCTTATACTAGGCTTTACGCCTAATATAGAACCTTGGACGACCTGCTTTACAGCCAATAAACAAAGCACAGTTTAAAGGCATAGTTGAGTAAAGCGATACTTAGGGGCGGTTTTTCAGTTACCCGCCCCTTTGTTGTTTCTGACGTTTACGCATTGAGTGTACGCCTAGTTACGCTATAATTACTGAAACCAACTCAGCGAGAACTCACCATGTCCGATTTAAAGCTTCAACTTAAAGATGCTCAAAAACAAGCCATGCGTGACAAAAACAAACCTCGCTTAACCTGCATCCGCACCATGATGTCCGAATTCAAACGCATCGAAGTTGACGAGCGTATTGAGTTAGACCAAGCCCGTGGCTTGGCCGTACTTGATAAAATGCTCAAGCAACGTCGCGATTCTATCAGCCAATATGAAGCCGCTAACCGCCAAGACTTAGCCGACATTGAACACTTGGAAATCAGTGTGATTCAAGAGTTTTTACCCACGCCCCTTACCGATGACGAAGTGAGCCAGCTCATTACCCAAGCCATCGCTGATGCTGGCGCCAGCAGCATGCAAGATATGGGCAAAGTGATGGGTATTTTAAAACCGCAGTTGCAAGGACGAGCAGATATTGGCAAAGTAAGTGGTCAAATTAAAGCGCAACTCGCTTAAGCTTTTATTAAAAGGCAAACCACTTGGCGTCACGCATACCGCAAGCATTCATTGATGAACTTCTCGACCGTACCGACATTGTCGACCTAGTCGACGGTCACGTAAAGCTGAAAAAAACAGGCCGCAACTATTCAGCCTGCTGCCCTTTCCACAAAGAAAAAACCCCTTCCTTTAGTGTCGCTCCTGATAAGCAGTTTTATTATTGCTTTGGCTGCGGTGCCGGCGGCAATGCTATTGGCTTTATGATGCAATTGGCAAACATGAATTTCCCAGAAGCGGTGGAAGAACTGGCTGGTAAAGCCGGCCTCACTGTGCCTAAAGATGACAGCATTACTAGCAAAGCGGCCTCAGCAGCCAGCCAAGCTAAAACTCAAGCTCGCAACCAAGCTTACGCATTACTCAACAGCGCCAGTCAGTATTACCAGAGCCAATTACGCCGTCATCCAGATCGGAAAAAAGCGGTCACTTATCTTAAAGGACGAGGCCTAAACGGCCAAATAGCCCAGCGCTTTGGTGTTGGCTATGCCCCCGCTGGTTGGCAAAATCTAATACAAGAACTGGCTCCAAAAAAAGAGCAAGAACAAGCACTTATTGACGCTGGCATGGCGGTAGAGAAAGAAGAAAACAAACGCCGCTATGACCGTTTCAGGGATCGCATTATGTTCCCAATTAAAGACTACAAAGGCCGTATTATTGCGTTTGGTGGCCGTGTCTTAGGCGATGATAAACCCAAATACTTAAACTCCCCAGAAACGGTGGTTTTTCACAAACAAAAAGAGCTTTATGGACTTTATGAGGCCCGCCAACATGAACGTAACCTGAAACGCATTATGGTGGTTGAGGGGTACATGGATGTGGTGGCGTTAGCACAGCACGACATTAATTATGCTGTAGCTACCCTTGGCACCAGCACCAGCAGTTTTCATTTAGAACGTATTTTTAAATTGGTTAGCGAAGTGGTATTTTGTTTTGATGGTGACGCTGCAGGACTCAAAGCAGCAGATCGTGCAATGCACACTTGCCTGCCTTTTATGGTCGATGGACGTCAGGCACGCTTTTTATTATTGCCCGATGGAGAAGACCCTGATTCGTTAGTACGTCAAGAAGGTAAAGATCAGCTTACAGCTCGCATCGTCGACGCCACACCACTGAGCGATTTTTTGTTTCAACGTTTGAGCCAAGACCTGGATCCACATAATTTAGAACACAGAGCAAAACTTGCCACTGACGCTAGCCCGTTAATCGCCACCATCCCCAAAGGCATTATGCACAGCATGATGGAGGCTCGATTAAGTAAGATTACGGGGCTAGACAAAGACACCTTAGCAGAGTTAAGTGCGCTTAAAACGCCCATTATGACTGAAAAGAGCAACATACAAGACTTTGCCAACACCCAACAAAAGAACTCAGCCACGGCCTTAGATGGGCCAACAATAAGCGCCCTTAATAGCAATGCCAATGATAAAGGTCATCATGAAGGTGATAGCAGAGAATATCCTGACTACCCCATGGCTGATGCACTGCCAGATCACTTACAAGACACCCAGCACTGGCACCAAGAAGATCCTGATCAGCATCAGGCCACACCCACTAACGACCCGTTGACGGCGTTAAAACCATATTTTAGTGCCACTTTACCTAAGGTACAAAACCCTGCTCACGCCGCCTTGCGGATAATATTACGGCATCCAGAAACGGCAGAACACGTGTCACAAATTCCCAGTCATTTAAGTGCATTAAAGATGCAAGACGCCGGCGTACTTATTCAGTTGCTTAACACCGTGCAGGATATGTTCCAAACCTTAAAGCGCTGGCCAAACCCTGCTGAATTGCATATTGAGTGCGCCACATGGGATGCTTGGCCAATGCTGCGGCAGTTAGCGGCTATGGAATCACTCCTACCCCAAGGTAACTACCCACAACAGCTAGAAGAAGCCATTAGTCGACTCTTGGGACACCATTTTGAAGAACGTCTGAACCAACTCTTGCACTTGGCATCACAGCCTAATGCTGACGCCAGCATCAAAAAACAGCTAAAAGAGCTACTCAGAGAAAAAGAAGAGTTGCAAAAGCGGCTAAAAAGTAGACAATAGCATTACTGCGGATCTTTTACTGGTCCGAGGCTATCGGGCGGCATGCTAGGCATCGCAAAAACAGACCCAATTTAGCCCTAGCCACGTGCAGGCCTCAAAAAGCACAAAACATCAGCTAATCTCGTACGATATGTGGCGGAATTTTGGTTTTTCCACTATAATCGAGAGCTGACTTTTTCATATATCCGCTCACTAAATATAGGGTTGCCATGGCCGCCAATGAACAGCAACAATCACGCCTAAAAGAACTGATCACCAAAGGGCGTGAGCAGGGCTTTTTAACTTACGCAGAAGTTAACGACCACCTGCCTCAAAATATCGCAGATCCAGATCAAGTCGAAGATATCATCGGTATGATTAACGACATGGGCATCACTGTATCTGAGCAAGCGCCAGATGCTGAAACGCTGCTCATGACCGACGGTGACTCTACCGATGAAGCCGCCGCTGAAGAAGCTGCAGCAGCGTTGGCAGCAGTGGAAAATGAGGCTGGCCGTACGACTGACCCTGTGCGTATGTATATGCGTGAAATGGGTACTGTAGAGTTACTCACCCGTGAGGGTGAGATCGTCATTGCTAAACGCATTGAAGAAGGTCTGCGGGATGTAATGGCAGCTTTAGCGCATTATCCTGATAGTGTCATTACCATTATCGATGTGTATAAACGCATCTTTATTGAAGAAGGCCGCTTAAGTGATCTTTTTAGTGGTTATATTGATCCAGATGGTGAACCTAACCCATCGCCGATCAACCCAACGACAGTCGTCAAAAGTGATGATGATGATGACGAAGAAGAAACAGATAATGGTCCAGATCCCATTGAAACGGCTGAGCGCTTTGCCGAACTAGAGGATCATCTGGTCGTGGCTCTGCTGGCAGTTGAAAAACATGGCCGCGAAAGCAAGCAAGCTAAGGAAGCCTATGCTCACCTTGGCTTTTTATTCTCACCACTAAAATTAGTGCCTAAGCATTTTGAATCTGTGGCGAAATACCCCCGTGGTGCACTCGCTCGCATTCGTGCCCAAGAAAAGATTATTAGCATCATCTGTAATCGCAAAGCAAAAATGCCGCGTGATGTTTTCCTTGCTGAGTTTCCAGGTAACGAAACCAATATTGAGTGGGCTGATGAGTTGATTGCCAGCGGTGCCTCTTATGCGCCTGCCATTCGCCGAAATGCGGTCGATCTGCGCCGCGCGCAACGAAAGCTGTCTATGGTGGTTGAAGAAGCTGGGCTTAGCTTGGCCGAAATCAAAGACATCAACCGTCGCATGACCATGGGCGAAGTAAGAGCCCGACGTGCTAAAAAAGAAATGGTGGAAGCCAACCTCCGTTTGGTGATCTCTATTGCTAAAAAATATACCAACCGTGGCCTACAGTTCTTGGACCTAATCCAAGAAGGTAACATAGGACTCATGAAGGCCGTCGATAAGTTCGAATATCGTCGTGGTTATAAATTTTCTACCTACGCCACTTGGTGGATCCGTCAGGCCATCACCCGCTCGATTGCTGACCAAGCGCGCACCATCCGTATTCCTGTGCACATGATAGAAACGATTAATAAGCTTAATCGTATCTCTCGCCAAATGCTTCAGGAAATGGGCCGCGAGCCTACGCCAGAAGAGCTAGGTGAACGCATGGAAATGCCCGAAGATAAAATTCGTAAAGTACTAAAAATTGCGAAAGAACCTATCTCAATGGAAACGCCCATTGGTGACGATGAAGACTCCAGTTTGGGTGACTTTATCGAAGATAGCTCGATGGATTCTCCCATCGACTCCGCCACTGGAGAAGGCCTACGTGAAGCGACGCGGGACGTATTAGCTGGCCTAACAGCCCGTGAGTCTAAGGTGCTACGTATGCGTTTTGGTATCGAAATGAATACTGACCATACCTTAGAGGAAGTGGGAAAACAGTTTGATGTGACACGTGAACGTATCCGCCAAATTGAAGCCAAAGCACTGCGTAAATTACGCCACCCAATGCGCTCTGACCACTTGCGTAGTTTTATCGAAGACTAAGTATTACCTTGATAGTCTGCCATTCCTACCAGGCCCCAATGGTCTGTTAGGTGGCAGTCTTCACTGCCCTGCTAACACCAGCATCTAACAGCCTCACTCAATGGCATTATAAGCCTGTATTGTTGCGGATAAATTCGCTATATTGCGGTACGTTCAATCGTTGGCTATGTGTTTATGTTCAGCAACCTATTTAAATCAAACAATGCCCTAGGCATCATGTCTGCCATTGGCGCCAGCGTATGTTTCTCCACCACCGATGTCACCATTAAATTTCTAAGCAACGCCTATGCACTGCACCAGATTGTGCTGCTGCGTTCCTTGATTGGTATCGCCCTCATTTTCATCTTACTACTGGCAGGCTCTGGCGGCCTAAAGAGTTTAAAAACTAAGCGTCTAGCCCGACATATAGTTCGGGGCAGCTGTGTGGTAATGGCCAACATGTTGTTTTTTCTAGGCTTGGTAGCTATGCCACTTGCTGATGCCGTGGCGTTGTTCTTTATCAGTCCCAGTGTCATCACCCTATTCTCGATCATCTTTCTCAAAGAACATGTTGGCCTGCACCGCTGGTTCGCTATCGGCCTAGGTTTCTTGGGTGTCTTGATTATGGTGCAGCCAGGCAGCAGTCAATTTATGTTTGCGTCCTTACTGCCTATTGGTGCAGCTTTTTGTTATGCCAGTCTGCACACACTGACTCGCACCATGCGTCATACTGAGTCAGCTGCGACTATGACGTTTTATATTCAAATCACCTTTGTCGTTGTCAGTACTGCCATGTGGGTGGTTGTGGGAGATGGCAGTTTTAACGATGTGAGTAGTCCGTCTCTAAACTTTCTGCTGCGGCCATGGGGGCCTTGGCAGTCTGATGATACCAAGCTGTTTATTTTATTGGGTGCAGGAAGCGCTTTAGGGGGTTATCTTATTAGCCAGGCATACCGGCACGCTGAGTCTGCTCTGGCGGCTCCATTTGAATACATTTCCCTACCGTTGGCTATGGTATTTGGGATTTTTATATTTGACGAATGGCCTAGTCACTTGACTCTCATTGGCAGCAGTTTAATCTTAACTTCAGGCCTGTATACCTTATATAGAGAGACGCTGCACCTACACAAGCCACAAATGGCGAGGCCTCATCCACGCTAGCCCAAGCTCGTAGATGGTCCAGACTAGCGACCCAAACTAAAACCTGAGCTTACGACTTGAACTTGTTACGTGAGTTAGCCCACGGGTCAAGGGTAGTGCCACTGACTTTGACTTCAGCGGAAGATGTTAACTTTGCTTGGGGCTTCCAAGGTGACTTACCCCCTTGTTTAGACCAAGGTTTGTCTTGAGTCTTGGGTTTAGTTTGACTAGGCTGCCAATCTTTAGGGCTGTCGCGCCCCGCTAATTTATCATACTCGTTAGCCCTACTTTTACGCTGTTGTTGCAGCACTTCGGCATCTTCTAAGCTCAACTCACAAGGTGTACCTGGACTTTGGTCTTCAGGAATGATGCGGTCACGCGGTGGTAGCTCGAATTGATCACTTGATACTTTTGGCAAATTTTTAAATTTGTACAAATAAAAAGCTTCAACTTTTTCACGCGCCCATTGTGTTTTCTTCAAGAATTTAACGCTAGAATCGACACTTGGGTTGGTTTTAAAACTATGAATATACAGATACGCATGCAGAATCTCAAAACCGTAGTGGTCCACAATTTCTGTAAGCATGGTTTTTAAGTTCAAGCCATGCAGGGGATTGTTTTGGTAATTAACGTCTTTGGACATGCTGACTTACACCTAATATCGTTCAACCGTTAAATTATACCTTATTGCAGACACTGATGGACAAATCCCTATGGTGTCGGTCACCTAACACTTAGCTTGAATCTGAATACCTAATATCTAATATCTAATATCTAATACTTAAAACCTTAACCTTAAAAATTGGAGCACCTCTAATGGGCAAAGTGCTTAGTCAACATCAAATTGAAAGCTACCATAAAGAGGGTTTCATCTCTCCGATCAATGTCATGTCCGAGGATGAAGCCAATGCCTATGCGGCAAAATTAAAAGCTGCAGAAGCAAAATACCCCAAGGATTTAACAGGTGTTAACCGCAATAATGGACACCTGTGCTTTAAATTTCTAGATGATCTGGCATACCACCCAAAAGTTCTTGATGCGGTAGAGGACCTTTTGGGTTCAAACTTTTCTTTGTGGGGTAGTGTTTTATTTATCAAAGAGCCCAGCTCCAGCCATTTTGTAAGTTGGCACCAAGACGCGACCTACATGGGCATCACGCCCCATAATTTTGTCACCCCTTGGATTGCACTCACTCACAGCAATCGCTATACAGGTTGCATGAGTATGATTCCAGGTAGCCACCACAAAGATATCCAACCCCACCAAGACACCTATGGTGCAGACAATATATTAACCCGTGGCCAAGAAGTGACTAACGTGGATGCCAATTTAGCAGTAGACTTGATACTCAAACCAGGCCAAATGTCCTTGCACCATGCCATGATCATTCATGGGTCACAACCTAACCAAAGCGAAGACCAGCGACGCATAGGCTTTGCTTTGCAGTCTTTCATGCCCGCAGGCGCAAAACAAACCATTGGCGACAATAACTGGTCACCTGTGCGCGGTCATTGTTCCCAGAAAGGACACCATTATTTGCCTCGCCCACAGATAGATATGGCTGCCGGCAGTGTCCAGGTACGGGACCAGTCCAACCAAAACTTTTCGAACATCCTTTACCATGGGGCGAAAATAAAAAGAGACTATTAAATCAGTGATTTAGGCCGACTGATTCTTGATCTCAATCACCAGCACGGGTATCATGCGGGCTCCCATACGGGCCTGTGGCGCAGCGGTTAGCGCAGAGGACTCATAATCCTTTGGTCGTCAGTTCAAATCTGACCAGGCCCACCATATTAATGGTAACTAAATCAATTTGTTACCTACATAGAAGCAGCTTTTGATATGCATCACTGGCTGCTTTTTTGTCTCTAGACTACACACAGACTACAAAACTTATTGGTAGCACTCTAACTGATACCTCATCGAGAACCATCACAGCCAAAGTCTGCTTTAAATTCTTCAACAGCAGCTTACGACACTCAAGATTGAAGCCCCACCCTACCCCAAAATAGCCACGGGGGGAGGGGAAATTAGTTTATCAGCTAGGGGGTATCTGCCCAGATACATTAAAGGTGAAATCTACTGCTCTAATTCATTGCTTTGTAAGCGATCAGTAATCGCCTTAGGAAACACTTCAAGAAGGGGGTGCTCGATCATTTCAAAGTCTATACAATATTACTTTCTTTTGAATGATAAGTTAGATTAGTTAGGTTTTAAAAATCTTTTATGGTTTTTTGAGGACCAATTATTTTATTATAAATATCTTCTAAACCTAATTTGAAAACTGTAGCCATAGCTTGAAATTGTTTAGTTGGATTAGCTGCTGCAATTGACATAATGTTAGCATCAAGTTCTCTATCGATTTTATTTGCTGCTCGGTTCCAAATATTATCTATATTCATCGTACTATCTTTTTCTACTAATATATTTTCTATTGCAATAATTTGAGATTTAGCTTCTCTCATTTTACTTGAATCAACATAATACAAGGCATTAGCTTCATAGAATTTTTTAATACTTATATAAAATGTATAAGCATCATAAAGTCGATTTTCAGGTTTATTCGCAATAGCTTCTTTTTCAGCCCTTCTTTTTTCATCTGCTTCCTTTTGTTTTCTTTCTTGGTCAGCAGCAATTTTTCTTCTCTTTATTTGCTTATTTTTTTCTTCAATTTTCTTTTCCTCTTCGGCTATTCTTTTTTCTTCCACTATCCTTTCTTGTTCTGCAACTTTATTTTTATAATTAATTACAAAGTCTGCATATGTTAAATTATTTTTTAAATCTCTAAATCCAATTATATTTACTTCAGATAATTTTTTCATACACTGTGGGTTTTGCTCATTTTTACATGTCATTCCTGAGTATCGATACCATGTTGCTCTGGGAAACCTAATACTAAGATACAAAGATGATTCTAAAAAAGCAAAATTAGAAGAACCATCTCCGATGGTAAATTTATTTGTTATTGATTCACAAGTTTTTAAATTTTTAGCCATGAAATTTCCAGAATAGACAACCCAGCCGCTATCTTTTTTCTCCTCTTCTGGGATAGCTACATACTCTACCTCATAATCTTTATCTGGACTCTTTACTATATAACTATAATTAGTAAGGTTTATCTTATTTGCACCTTTGCCAGATTTCCAAAAACCTATTTTTCTATAATGTTCATCATCCTGAACGTCTGAATAATAAATATAATTGTTATTTACGTCACAATTATTTTTTGACATAGATGGGCTTGTATAGAAAAAAAACAAAATTAAAAAACTAAATATAATTTTTTTCTTTAAATTTATTAATAGATTTTTCAACAACATAATTTCCAACTCGACATTAAAAATTTTTAAGTTTTTCTTGCTCAACAAGCCTATCAAATTCTACTTTTTCCTTTACTTCCCTTAACATTCTTTTCTTATATGAAGATCCAAATACACCAAGAAGAAACATATGGATATACGCAATTGGAAATAAGAAAACAATATAAAGAATGACTAAGATTGAATTGTGTCTTTCAAAAATTTGTACCAACCCACGAAATGACCAATAAATAGTCAATAAGATTAATAATAAACCAATACCTGAAATTGAAGAATCATCCATATTATTCCTGTTACATCATTTCTAAAGATTATGAAGTAGGATAGTCCACTTTAAGCTTTGTGCCAACTCCACCAGCTACATCAACCCAAACCCTAGCCATAGCCTCTTGTGCCCAGTCTGCATGCTCATGATTGACTGCTAACGCATCATGAACTGGCAATGAGGCAATACCTAAATTTACACCTTCAACCATAACTTTTCTTAATATCTCTCCTTCTAAACTTTGTGCGTTCGTGCCCCACCCTTTAAATAATACAATCTTTGGATAACGCTTATAGGTAGCCTCTTTAATTTGCTCAAATAGTTTAAAGTTTGCCCCTTTAGACTTAATAAAAGCTCCCCTTGCTTCATGCTCATCAGCAGCACCCATAGACTTGGTGATATATTGTTTTACGATTAGCCTTGCCTGAGGTGACTCTGTATCGAGACCAGCTATATCCATAATATCCTCATAGGGAGTATCACCAGCATGTTGATGATTGAGTGCTGCCAAGTTAAGTCTTAAATGGTTAGCATTGTAATCAATTTCGCAAATGGGCAAACCATCTAGCAGAGTATTGATCCTAAGCCTTACAGACCGATCAGGAAGACTCTGAAAGGGGGTGATTAATCGACCTCCATGCAGTATGTTATGCTTATAAACAAGCCTTATTGGGGACTTACAGACCCAGTGAGACGACTTTAGATACTCATTGATGAGAATCATATCAGCCACATCAGGATGATCATTGGCTAAGATATTTATTACTTCACCCCACCTACCATGTGGCTCATTGATACATACGTAGGGCGGCTCCATTTCTTCTTCCGTATAAAGGAAATAGGCCCATATTTTCTCAACTAATAATCCCGAAGGGTACATTCTTGTTCCGCTAGGCTGGTCTTTAAAAACCTTACCTGGCTTAATGCTAACCAGACCAGATTTTCGTAAATAATCTACAATGTCCTTGGAACATCGATATGTAAAACCACACTTCTTTATCCAGAAATTACCTGAATCTCCAAACCTTTCCTTATCAAGGCTAACAACTAGCCATCTTCTCATGAAGAAGGCTTGGGACAGGCAACAGACAACACACTCCCAGTGATAACGAAAGACTGCTAGCTGCTTAGGCCCCCTTGCTCGCTTATTGGAATCATTTACAAGTTCATCGATAAGCTGACTATACATCTCTGTCTTCTGAGACTTCCTTATCCTTACATTACGAAGGAAGGTATGGTGATCATAATCATCCTCTGGCAAGGGAAGCAATCCAATCTCATCTCTGTATTTCAGAAGGGTTACATCAGGGTTCTCAAGAAGTGTCCGTATAGGGCTTCCCAGCCCCACCATAGAGACACTAGGGTTACTACTTAGACTTATACCATCATCATTCATAGTGTCCCTCTCAATCTAGGTACTCTTATTATGATCATTAACAGACACCAATTAGCAACACGTTATGATTAATGATTAACCATTAGCACTCATTGAACATTCATTATGATATTCAACTAGAACATTAATCATCACTTCTCGCTCTTCAACGAAGCAAGCCTTTCAGTTAACTCTAGAGCCTTCACGTCACCCATTTGTATATCACTATCAGTTAACTCTTGAGCCATTGAATCTTTAACTTCAGTGAATTTACTGTCTCCCTCTGAAGCAACAGAAGCCCATACATAAGCCATTACGTTATCCTGCTCGACACCAGAACCAAGATGAAGAGACAGAGCCAAATTAGCCTGTGCCTGAGGGACTCCATTGAAAGAGGCTGCTTTGTACAAAGTCACTGCCCTTTCCATATTAGCCTCAACACCTCTGCCATCTCGATACGTATTGGCCAAATTGAACTGGGCTTCTGGATGACCACTTTTAGCTGCTTTGAAGTACCAATTAAAAGCCTCAGTGTCGCTCTGTTCAACTCCAATCCCTTTGTCATACTTGATACCAAGATTGAACTGAGCATCGACATGACCATTATTGGCAGCCAACAAGTACCACCTCACCGCCTGTTCTTGTGATGGCTGGTCTATAAGCTGATTACTATTTAATAGTCCTATATAGAACTGAGCATCAATATGCCCTTGCTCAGCTAAGGGTAACCATTCTGCATGGGCAGTGTTGTAGTCACCTACCAAAGCAGCTGCACGACCATCATTAAAATCAGCATGAACGACCTGAAAAGAAAGTAAGCAAAGTAAAAGAGTTCTAAAAAAGAAAAGCATGTATTACCTCGTGTTTATATACCAACAACTTCTCATGGTTAATTATGCAAAGCAATACAGCTAAGGCACTATTCACTACATCTTCATACTTATGAGTCTAAAGCCATTACATTAATAGTTATTAAAAAGAGGTTAATTGAGCATAATAAAGAAGTGAGCAACCACTTCCCCTGTAAGCTCCTGAGAGGCTACCAGAGAGGCTTAACTTTAGAGCATGGTCTTTCATTATACTATATTAAACTCTTCTTATATGGCCTTAGGAGAGCCTCTAGAGGTATCATCTTAGGCATACTCTTGGGTGGTTTTGATTACTGACCAACTACCCCTAATCATCTGGTTGCATGACCATAAATACTCTATGATGTTGATATGAAATATACATCCATAAAGATTTGTTTGATCATTGTCACACTGTTTGGTGGTATTGCTGCTGCTTCTGATTTACCAGACTGTCCTAGTGACAAGAGCGTTCGTTGGCATGACTGCTTTGGCACTCGTAATTTTAATGCCTATAGCTTTTCTAACCGATCTAAACTACTACCCGAAGGCGATAGTTATACTGGTGAATGGAAGCATAACCAAATGTGGGGACAAGGCACATACTCCTATGCACTTGGCAGCAAATACTTCGGCCAGTGGAAGAATAACAAATACAATGGACAAGGCACCTACACCTCTTTCACTGGATTGGTAGAAACAGGTATATGGAAGGATGGTCAATTTCAATATGTGAATACGCCGAAAAAACCAGCCCCTGTGATAAAGACACCTACTGAGCCAAAACCTGTCGTAAAGGCACCTACCCAAGATGATCAAACTATTTCTGCCTCATCTGGATCTGGATTTGCTGTTTCCTCTGATGGTTATGTGATCACAAATAACCATGTCATAGAGAGTTGTCAGGATGTTGTTGTTCACACAAAACAAAAAGACATCCCCATGAGAGTAATTACCTATGACACACAGAATGACTTGGCACTTTTAAAAGGTAACTTCACACCCTCATCTGTCTTTCCTCTGACTACAAATCGTCCAGAGTTACTTCAAGATATCTATGTCGCAGGATACCCATTCGGTATAAATATTAGTACATCTGTCAAAGTTACTAAGGGTATCATCAGTTCACTTACTGGCATTGGTAATAACTTCTCAAATATTCAGATAGATGCAGCACTGCAAAGTGGAAATAGTGGAGGCCCGATACTAGATGACATGGGTAATGTTGTTGGAGTTGCAGTGTCTAAGTTAGATGCCAAGTATATGTTTGAAAACTTTGGCAGTATTCCAGAGAATACAAACTTCGGTATAAAATCTAGTGTAGTGAGAAGTGTCTTAGATAGCAGCAGTGTTGATATTCCTTCTGCAAACACAAGTGCTATCAGCAAATCTGAACTTGGTAAGATGATAACTGATGGCACCTATTATATTAGCTGTTGGATGACGTTGGCGCAGATTGAGAAAGTCAGAAGTAAAAAAGTTTTGTTCTCAGATTTCGACTAGTCAGATTGATTTAGCTTTCACAAACATATATTTCACTGCAGTAATTAAGCAGGATGCTAACGATGGGCAATTCAAAACGATACATAGAGATCAAAGATTTCATTCAAAATAGAATGAGAATGTCTCATGTCTATCAACCAGTTATGCTTTCCGAACTACTTCAGAAAAATGGTAAGGCAAATTCATCAGAAATTGCAACAGTCCTCCTCAGTAAAGACCAGTCTCAAATCGATTACTACCAACACATCGTCAATGGCATGGTTGGTAAGGTACTCAGAAGCCATGCCCTGGTCACAAAGCTACCCAGACAACCAGATTACTTTCTCAAGGGATACAGCGAACTGAATGCAGAAGAAATACAACAACTCATTGCGCTATGTGAGGAGAAGCTAAAGGATTTTGAAAGCAAGCGTGGAGATTCAGTTTGGGAACACAGAAGCCGGAAGTGCGCTATTCAGTGCTCAAGCGAGCCAACTATAGATGTGAACTGTGTGGCATTAAGGCAGATGATAAAGCATTAGAGGTAGACCACATTGTCCCAAAAAGTTTAGGAGGAGCTGATGACCTTACAAACTATCAAGCCCTCTGTTACAGCTGCAACGCTTCAAAGGGAAATAGAGATAGTACAGACCTTGCAGGGAACCGCATTGAATATACAAACAGACTTGATGGATGCTTATTTTGTGAGGCGTATTCTGATCGCAAAGTGATCGCAGAAAATACCTTAGCTTATGCTATTGAGGATGGGTTCCCAGTAACTAAGGGCCATACATTGATTATCCCTAAGCGCCACGTTATAGATTACTTTGGGCTATCTACGGCCGAGGTGAGTGCAACAAACCAACTTTTACATGAAGTTAAAAACAAGTTGTGCAGTAGTGATGAAACTATTACTGGGTTTAACATTGGCATGAATGCTGGTAAAAGTAGTGG
>ENA-OQVM01000773-OQVM01000773.1-marine-metagenome-genome-assembly--contig:-NODE-773-length-46778-cov-7.420826_pt1 | contig 46778 bp, 30 predicted proteins | sample MGYA00237776_ERZ505498 | MGnify/ENA primary metagenome ERZ505498 (study PRJEB26159, sample SAMN06265151) | marine metagenome | isolation source: Helgoland LTER site | place: Germany:Helgoland, sampling...
CCCCTGCGTGCTCTGGCATCGTCCTGCACATCGGCACGGACAAACCCTTCCCCCAGCTGGCACATCACAACTTTTTCTACTCCGAGGACCAGCATAAGCACTTCGACACCGTCTTTCATAAAAAGCAATTACCTCAAGACCCCACCCTTTACGTCGTCGCTCCCACACGCACCGATCCCAGCAAAGCCCCCGAGGGTTGTGACAACATCAAGATCCTGCCCCATATCCCACCTCTGGAGGACGGCTCCGACATCACCCACGAAGACTACGTTGCCCTCAAGGACAGGTGCATTGATAAGATGGAACGCTGCGGCCTGACTGGCCTCAGAGAGAGCATCGTGGTTGAAGACCTGCTCACCCCCGTCGACATTGAGCGCATGTATCGGTCTAATAGAGGATCTATCTATGGTGTCGTCACCGATTGGAAATTGAACTACGGCTTCAAAGCACCCAAGACCAGCACTCGCTATAAAAACCTCTACTTCACCGGTGGCAGTACCAACCCCGGCGGCGGCATGCCCATGGTCGTGCTCTCTGGCCAGCAATGTGCCGACCGCATCATCAAACGCCACCCCGTGAGCTGAGCCCATGTCCGCCATGCTTGTCATGCCGGTAATGGCCATCCTTTTTGCCCCTGCCATCTGGTTTCTTCTCGGACGCCCACGCTTCCTGTCTTCCTTGCCGCCGGCAGAAAAACCCGGAAAAGCCTCAGCGGCGATCTCCATCATCATCCCTGCTCGCAACGAGGAGACCAACATCACCAGACTACTGGAATCAATCCAGCAACAATCGTTACCACCCCTCGAGACCATCGTCGTCAATGACGGGTCCACTGACAACACCGCCAGCATTGCCTCCCAGCTTGGCGCCCGTGTCATTGATGTCGAAGCCCTGCCCGATGGCTGGATGGGTAAACCTTGGGCATGCCAACAGGGTGCCCATGCTGCCCATGCTGCCCATGCTGCAAATACTGCGAATTCTGCCACGGGAGATTGGCTGCTCTTCCTTGATGCCGACCTCATCCTAGAGCCATCCGCCTTGCATGCATTGAGCCAAGTCTGCGCCGGCTCAGATCAGGTTCACTCTGTCTGCCCACATCATGTCATCAAACACCCCTACGAGCAGCTCTCTGCCTACTTCAACGTGCTCATGCTTGCCGGTGTGAACGCCTTCGGTATTGGCAAATCGGCCACTGATAACGCCGCCCTCTTTGGCCAATGCCTGCTGATCTCACAAAAGCACTACCAACAGGTCAACGGACACGAAACCGTCAAAGACAAAGCCTTGGAGAACTTCCACCTCGCACGCCAATTTAAACAGCTCGGCATCCCGTGCTCATGCTATCTCGGCAAAGGCCTGATCCATATGCGCATGTTCCCCCATGGCATCGGCGAGTTATGGAGCAGCTGGAAAAAAGGCTTCACCAGCGGAGCCGCTCATACCGCTCCACGCGCGCTCTTGCTTTCCTCGCTCTGGATCAGCGGCATGATGCTGACCATCGTCTGCCTGATTCTAAGCTTCACTTCATACGCCTCAGATCCCTTTGTCCTGGTTACCGCTCTAGCCTACCTCATTTACGCCTGCCAATCCCTGCGTGCCTTCAAGCTGGCGGGCACCTTTTCCGCCTGGAACGCGCTCTTTTTCCCGCTCAGCTTATTGTTCTATCAGACCTTATTCTTCAGCGCGCTCATCGACAAAAAACGCGGCAAAACCACCAACTGGAAAGGGCGCGCAGTACAATAACATGTGGATTGAATTACCCAACTTCTGGATCGCACTGATCAATATCATTGGCATTCCACTATGTCACCTGGCCATCGCCTGGGCCAGCACCTGCCTACCGGCTGGAATGTTTGTCCGTCCCCTGCCGCCCAAACGAGCTCACGACAGCGCGGGTTGTGAAAACTTTTTTCATGAGAAGTTATTCCTCGTCCGTTATTGGAAAAATCTGCTGCCAGATGCCGCACCCTGGTTTAAAGGTTTTGCCAAAGGCAAACTCGAGTCAACCGATCACGACTACCTGCAAACCTTTGTCTGCGAAACCCGGCGCGGCGAGCTCTCCCACTGGATTCAAATACTCGCCATCAGCCTGTTTATCATCTGGACGCCCTCCCCAGCCAGCATCATCATCATTACCTATGCCGTCCTCGCCAATGCACCGTGCATCATCAATCTCAGATACACACGGCTACGCATCATCGCTCTGATTCACAAAAAATACACCTAGGAAAACATGCCAGCTAAACCCACCATCGTATGGTTCAGACGCGATCTCAGAATTGATGATAACCCAGCATGGAACTGGGCAATCCGCAAGGGAGGCCCGATCATTGCCCTCTACATCCATGCACCCAGCAATGATGGCGTCTGGCAACGAGGCGGCGCATCGAACTGGTGGCTGCACCACGCCCTACAAGACCTCGACAGCCAGCTCCGAGAGCATGGCAACCGACTGGTGATCCGCAGCAGCAAGGACCCGCTTACCACCTTACAGCAAATCATCGCTAGCTCAGATGCCCAGGCAGTCTGCTGGAACCGTTGTTACGAGCCCGCCTATGTCAAACGTGACACCGCCATCAAACAAGCCCTGCAAGCCTCTGGCATCGAAACCCACAGCACCAACGGATCCTTATTACTCGATCCGCACATCATCAAAAACAAGTCGGGCAACCCTTTCCAGGTATTCACCCCCTTCTGGAAACACACCAAAGAGCATGACCTTGCTCAGCCTGAAACTCTCTCCCAAGCCAGCACCACGGTTGATATTAAATCAGAGCCTCTAGAGTCTCTGGAACTACTGCCTAACATTCCCTGGGACAAGGGCATGGAATCCTTCTGGGACCCTACTCGAAAAGGTGGCCTGAAACTACTCCATGCCGCCATCGCAAAAAGCAAGCCATACAACATCCAGCGCGACTTACCTGATGCGGACGGCACCAGCCGACTCTCCCCCTACCTGCACTTTGGTCAGATCAGCCCACAGGAGTTTTTCCATACCATACGCAGTGGCTGTCCTGACCAGGAAAAAGCGGACACCGGCATCCTGCGTCAGCTTTATTGGCGAGAATTCTCAGCCCACCTACTCTACCACTTTCCACACAGCCAGGACCTCGCCCTCAAGCCCGCTTATGACCTGTTTCCCTGGTCCTTTAACGAAACATACCTGCGTGCCTGGCAACGAGGTGAGACCGGCTTCCCCATCGTTGATGCTGGTATGCGCCAGCTCTGGCAAACCGGCTGGATGCACAACCGCGTGCGCATGATCGCCGGCTCGCTGCTCGTCAAACACCTACTACAACCATGGCAGGAAGGCGCCCGCTGGTTTTGGGACACCCTCGTTGATGCTGACCTCCCCAACAACTCCATGGGCTGGCAATGGGTTGGAGGATCTGGGGCAGACGCCTCACCTTACTTCCGCATCTTCAATCCCATCATCCAGGGCAAAAAATTCGACCCCGACGGCCACTACGTCAAAAAGTGGATCCCCGAGCTTGCCCAACTCCCCAAAGAACAGATCCACACCCCGTGGGAAGCCACCCCTATCGAGCTCTCCTGCGCCGGCATCACCTTAGGCAAGGACTACCCCTACCCGGTCATCAGCCACGAGGACGGCCGCCAGAGCGCACTCGACGCCTACGCACAGTATAAAGAAATCCTCGCCAACGACCCACTCTAGCGCCCTCAGACCCTACTTTATCAACTCATTGAGCGTATAATAGGCACTGGCATTGCGCAGCGCCTTGCCTGATCTATCGGCGATACCCTTGAGAGAAAACTGGTAAATTTTACCAGCTTCCAGCTCGGCAACATCGAGCGTGACGGATTTACCATCAGCCGATCGTTCCACACCACTCACGGCAATGGTTTTCAGCTCCATTTTCGGTGAGCCATACGCAGCGTGATAGGCATAGTGATAGCTACTCAGTGCCACTTGATCCGAACTGAGCATTTGATCGGCATCAAGAGCCTTGGTGAAGTGAAGCTTGAAGCCGTTTTTCTGCAGTTCGATGTGGTGAATTTCAAAGGGCACCTCACCTGAATAAACAACCCGCTGTAGTCCTGTGCCGGGCAGGCCCCGATTCCAGTTGCCCTCTCCGACGCGGCCGATGAGCAGCGAGTTGTCGGGAGCAAAGACAAGCCGGCAAATGCCCGCCTTCAGCCCTTCTCCCGCCCCTTTCGAGCCACCTTTGATGAAGGGAAAACACGCCCCTTGATACTGGCCGTTTACTTTTTCCAGCGCGACCCGCATCAGATTGGCATGCACCACATCACCGATAAAGAATTGCCCTTCAAAGGGGCCGAACTTTCCTGCGGTGGTGTCACAAATCGGGGCCCCGGGTGAGTTGCTCAGTTCTCCGTGGGGCAAAAACACCGCCGGCATTTTCCTGGTTTTCTCCAGTTGCTCGATCGGCAGCTTTGCAGGATCACCCTTGTCCTTGAATCTTTCATCCCATCTCAAAGCCTCCGGATGACCATGGAAGTCTCCCTGCTCCAGATGATGCAGCATCGAGGTGCCCACCCATTCACCTTGGTTATCAGCTGCAAACAGATCCCCCTCGAGATTCATACCGATACCGTTGGCGGAGCGCAGCCCCGATGACCACGGTACAAACTCACCCTTAGGGCTCACCTTGAAAGACCACATGCGATACGGCTCCAATGCAAAGGCCTTAGCACCGGCTGGGCGGCCGTCTGGTCTGGTTTTACCCGTGCCTGAGAGAGTTCCCCATAGATTCCCCTTAGCATCCTGCACCAGCCCGTAGGTGTACTGGTGAAAGCTGGCAATCATTGAAAATCCATCCGTGATTGTCTGATAGAGATCCGCTACCCCATCCCCATCCTCATCGATGAGCTGGGTGATCTCCGGCCGCTGGGAGACAAACACCTGCCCCTTGCTGCCGATGCACAGGCCCATCGGCTCATGCAGTCCCTGGGCAAAACGTCGCCACTGGCCGTCCTTTTGAGTCCAGACATCCCCACGCCGGGTGCAGAGGTAGAGAACCCCATCCGCAGAGTAATCCATGCCGGAGACCTCCATGACAACTCCCTCAGGAACCGCGACATTCTCAACCCGGTAGGAAGGGTTGGCCTGAGTGAGGGGTGAGGACAAGAGGGCGGACAAGAAGACCGCTGTCAGTGATGGAAACATACGGCTCATGGCTGCAGACGGATCTGGATGGGGACCTGGATGGAAAAACGGCTGTTCTTGTCCGGGTGGACCAGCAAGTGGCCGGGGTGCCGCTCAGCATCCTTGGACGCGTAGCCAGTCTGCCGATCGCTTGGAACCAGAAAACGGATGGGTTCGGTGATATTGCTGGTGGTGAAATGCAGGGTGAGTGTTTTGCTGCTGGCATCATAGCGCATCTCTTGGGAAACTGGACGGCCATCCACCTCATAGAGGAAACGCGGCTGACCCTCCACCAGGCGGTAACCCTTGAACTCAAGCTGGGGATTTTCCTCCGGATCAAATGCATTGCCAATCCTCAGGGGGAAACCGGCAGGTGCGTGATAAAACCTCTCCCCGATGATGCCGGCATACCAACCCCCGTGGCCTGTCCAGGCTTTCTCCATGTCGAGGAAGCCACCTCTCCAGACATAGAGCAGGCGACAACCTGCCGCGGAAAAGGCATAGGAAATCCCACCCATTTTCGCGGGCAAGCCCACGGCGATGGCACGCGCAGAAACACCCGGCAGATAGGTCCGGTAAACCAGCGGGGTGTCGGTGACTTGCACCACCGTTCCCAAACGCTTCTCACCGATCAGCGGGCTGTGGGTAACCGTTTTGGGGGGATCCTGTGTAGCCTTGTTATTGTCACCTGCACCATCCTCCTGCCTGAGAGTGAAGATCCAGCGCGCCAGTTGTCCCGAATGCTCTTTGGTTAAGTGGCTTTGCGGCGGCATCTCATTCTGGCCCCACTTGCCACCTCCACCCTGCCTGAGGGATGTCAGGATGGTTTCCAATCCCTTAGGATCATCGGCGTAGCGGCTCCCCACCGCGGCCAAAGGCGGACCAACCATGACCTTGTTGGGATCAACAGGCTGATTGATCTGATGACACGCCGCACACCCTTGGCTGGTGTAGAGCTGCTCAGCCCGCTGCGTCTCCCCCAGCACAGGCTGCAGTAGAGAAAACAGGAGAATAATAACCGAAGGCCTCATATCGCTAGACCTCGGAAGATTAAAGCTTAGCAAAGCCAGAGGGAAGTCTTATCCTTCAATCCACAATTGCCGATTGTTGACGATTGGCGGGAAAGAAAAACCCCGCCCCCTCCCAAGACGCGATCGATTGAATACCGGTGATGTCATAACCCAGTGCATTGGGGCCGAATTTGTATTCAACAAGGGCTCCTACAGTCGTCCAAGCATCCATCAATGCGTCATCAAGAAGAGATGCTCACTGAGCAGCACAAGATCGGGATGAACAATATCCTGGGCCTCCTTAATGATAATCCAGTCGTTCTCGAGTGAGCCTCCATGGAAGCCGTCGGTCCTTGGAATGAGCACGCCGTCCACCATGGCAAGGGCTTCGTTGTTGAGCAGCACTGCCCCCGCAGTGTCCTGCATGGCCTCGGCAGCGAGCACTAGCTCCAGCACCGCCTCAAGCCCGGCCACGAAATCCGCCTCGTCTACCGGATCCCTCCAATCCGTATCAAAGAGCACCCTGTCATCGACAACGTAATTGATGATGAAATCCACATAATCCGAAAGTGTGGTGAGATTCTCGTCATTGGGGAAGATATCCTTGTTATCGCCCACACCATCACCGTCCGTGTCCGCAGTTTCATCCGGATTATTCGGGAAAGCATCCACATCATCAGCAACACCATCACCATCACCATCAGCCAGGCCCGTGATGTCGTCGGTTTCGACATCACCCGCCACCGGCAGGGACACGTGCAATTGCCCCGCATCCCGGGCGTAGAATTGCAGGCTCGACAGGAAGGAGGTCAGATTAACACCATTGGGAGTGGCTACACCCAAGACATCAATTTCCTGAAGAACCAGCATATCCGCCGTGGCCGGGTCTGCATAGGTGAACCTCAGCGCGTCCACGCCGGTCAGCATGTAGGTATCCGTACCGTGACTCAGGCTGATACTGCCGAACTGATTCACCCCCAGCTCTTCGTAGAGATAGGTGCCGAGCGTGGTGAACCCCGCATCACCGACCACGCTGTACTCGACAGTCATGATCTGGTCGCCTTGTTCGAGGCCGGCAATGTATCCGGCATAGGAAATGATTTGTGAAATATCATAGCCGGCGGTGTTTACGCTCACATCCAGATTGAGCGTGATGGTGCCAGGCAACTGATCATTCCCATTGTCACCCCTGAACCAGGTGATATCGGAAAAATTACTGCCGGCGGTTCCGGTGATAAAGCCACGGTCAGGCGTTTCGTCGCTGTCCGAGGTCGCCGACACCGTATAACTGCCGAGCGTGGGCTGTCCGTAGTTCACAAGATCGCTATTACTGACCGGCAAATCAGCATAAGCCGCATAGGTGGTGTTGCTTTGCACAATGGTTCCCTGGGGAGTAGCTGCACCCAAGACATCAATTTCGCGGATGACAAAATTATTTCCAACGGAGTTACCCGCAGTGGAACCTGCGGTGAAGCGGATAGATTCGATCCCTGTGGCATCCAGGCCGGTCAGATTGACCTTCGTTGCGCCCGCGGCGTTATTGAGCGGGGTATAATCAACCGTTGCGAGAAGGGTGTAGCTGCCCCCCACTGGCTTCACCTCCACCGTCCACACCTGATTGCCAAATCCCGAATCCGCCCAGGAAGCAATCGATTGAATCGAGGTGATGTCATAACCAGCTGCATTGGGGCCTAAGTTGTATTCAGCAATGGCACCTTCATCCGACCATGTCCCCTCGGCGTCCCCTCCGGGAAAGCCTCCATGAATGCCGTCGTTCAATTCGGCCACCGTTGAGCCGTTGGTGAGGTTCCAGCCCGTTGCAACCGTCGCGGTGAGCCCATTGAGCAAATCCGATCCACTTTGGTCGCCCTCGTAGGCCGAGTCCGAAGGATCACTGACAGCAGTAAAGGATCCGGAAAAACCGGACTCGATCGTCGCAGCGGGTGGGACAGGAGTGACGGTGCCTTCAACGTCAATCTCGCGGAAGACAAAATCGTTTCCAACGGACTTGCCATCAGTGGAACCCGCCGTGAAGCGGATAGATTCGATCCCCGTGGCATCCAAACCCGTCAGATTGACCTTGGTTGCGCCCGCGGCGTTATTGAGCGGTGTATAATCAACCGTCGCGAGAAGGACGTAGCTGCCACCGACCGGCTTCACCTCCACCGTCCATACCTGATTGCCGAACCCCGAGTCAGCCCAGGATGCGATCGATTGGATCGAGGTGATGTCATAACCTGCTGCATTTGCGCCCAAGTCGTATTCAGCAATGGCACCTTCATTCGACCAAGTGCCTTCGGCGTTACCTCCAGGAAAGGCTCCATGAATGCCGTCGTTCAGTTCGGGCAGCGTTGCACCGCCGCCGTCGGTCCATCCTACACTTGCCACTGTCGCGGTGAGCCCATTAATCAGATCCGATCCACTCTGGTCACCTTCGTAGGCCGAATCCGAGGCACTACTGACTGCCGTAAAGGACCCGGAAAACGCGGGGGCGATCGTCACATCACTTCCTGGGTCATTGGATACGAGATCCAAAAACGCGGGGGCGATCGTCACATCACTTCCTGGGTCATTGGATACGAGATCCAAAAATGCGGTCGCGAATCGCTCACCCAAGGTAATCATTCCTGCCGCATCAAAATGGAATAAGTCATAGAAGCTCAGGTCGGTAGCAGGGACGAAGCGTGCAAAAGGATCCGCGGCAGCAATGGCGGCCTGCGCATTGACAACAGTCATATAAGCCGGGCCGTTCTGTCGAATCTCGCCAATGAAGAATGGAAGGTTGGCACCGTAATGGCTTCGGATGTCCGCAATGAAGGCCGTAAGATTGTTCGCATAGTTGGCCTGCTGCCCTTCGAGGGCATCGCTTTCTCCCTGGTGCCAGAGCATCCCGACGATCTCGGTGGTATACCCGGCATTCTGGAGGGCGGCCAGTCCGGCAGCAACGGTGTTACGGAAAACCGTGTAACTGGGGCCGGTTCCCGGTGCCCAGTCGTTATACAAAGCGGTGCCACTCTCGGCGTGTTTGATGATCGCATAGGTCACCGAAGGGGATGCATCGGCAATCTCGCGACCAAAGGTGACCTCCACGCCAAATTTAGCCTCGGATCCCATGGTGACGCCTCCGCTGCCTGGACGGAGGGTGGTCAGACCTGGGCCGCCCGTATAGTAAAACAGCACGTCATCCTGTGGAAGCTGCAGATTGACCGGACTGATCGGAAGCCCCGCGTTGTCTCCTTGCCCGACCGCGTTTGACTGGCCACCCAAAAAGATAACTTTGACCAGATTTGCAGAAGCTGTGGTGGCGTGGACGGAGAGGGCAAGGCCCGCAATTGCAGCGAGGCGCATTACCAATTTCATTGTATAATTCATTTACGTTAGGGGTTATGGGTTAGAAATAAAGGTAGACTGAGTCATCATACGATAACATCTCTAGTCGCGCAATATACGTAAATACGTAGTAACTTGCCCACAACTCACTCACCGAATCTAAGTGAGTTAAAAAAACTCATCCCACCGACATAGCTTAGTGAATCAAACTTTCGCTGATCTTTACTGATAAGATCAGGATCGGATCCAGCCCTTCGCCCCTTCGACTTGCTCAGGGTTAAGAAAACAGGCTTGGGGTCTAGCGACGACGACGCATTGTGACGTAACTCAATGCGAGCAGACCGCCCAGCAAGGTTGCGGAGGATGGCTCGGGGATGTCAACATATCCCCCTTGAGTCGCAGTGCCTACCACGTCAATTTCACGGAAGACGAAATCGTCTCCAATGGACTTACCAGCAGTGGAACCCGCCGTGAACTTAATGGATTCGATCCCTGTGGCATTCAAGCCCGTCAAATTGACCTTCGTTGCCCCCCCGGCATTATTGAACGGTGCATAATCAACCGTTGCGAGGAGAGCGTAGCCAGCGCCCACTCGCTTCACCTCCACCGTCCACACCTGATTGCCGAACCCCGCATTCATCCAGGACGCGATCGCTTGGATCGAGGTAATGTCATAACCAAGTGCATTTGTGCCCAAATAGTATTCAGCAATGGCACCTTCATCCGACCAAGTGCCTTCGGCGTCTTTACCTCCGGGAAATCCTCCATGAATGCCGTCGTTCAGTTCGGCCACCGTTGCGCCATTCTCAATCCTCCATCCAGTTGCGACGGTCGCGGTGAGCCCGTTGAGCAGATCTGATCCGCTCTGGTCGCCCTCAAAGGCACCATCTGTGAGACTACTGACTTCTATAAAAGAACCTGAAAACGCAGTGTCGATCGTAATCTCTGCGTGGGCGGAGATAACGGAGAAGGCAAGCCCTGCAACTTTAGCTAGGCGCATCGTCAATGTTGTGATATCACTCATTTCGCATTCAGCAGTTTGACCTCACGACGGGCACTATGTTCAGCGACAGTCTCGGAAACCCAGCGCATATCACGCAGTTCGGGAGCTGCCCCTTTCCATCGAGATCCGACCGTTAGTGGTGAGGTCGCCTTGTCACTTCCTTTCGAGTCTAAAGTGGCTACATCGGTGAGCTGTAAGGACTTGATATTCTCCCAACTAGACCGAACCCGTTCACCGACGCCCCTGAAGTCCATAGGATCGAGAACGAAACTCTGCCATTCATTATTTCCGGCAAGTTCAATAGCAGCGGCCGTATCGTCAATAAGGAGGACCAATGTGTTGGGCTGTTCCGAACGAACCGAAACTGACAGTCTCGCGCAGTCTGGCGCAGCATAAAGATCATCCCCCAACCTACGAGTGGATAAACGCCAGTTATTCGGATCGTTACTGTAGATATACCACTCTTTTTCCCATTCTTCCGAGAAGTCCTCAATCTGTTCGTCGGCTTTAAGAACAGCACGTATGCCGTCAGCCTTTAGTTGTTCAGAGCTGATCATCTGCATCTCCGATGAGACAACAAAACTGCCGGTGGTATAAATCCCGTAATAGTAGCCCGCACCCGTGATTTCCGGGTCCAGTTTATAACGAACGTTAGCATAGACCCAAAGCGGTTTATCCAGACCGCACAGTTCAATTGGAGCCGTCCACTTACCATTACTTTCTTGGGCCGGGAAATAATGCCAGAAACGATCGGCCGCTTTCTTGGCAGCATCGCGAGTGACGAATACATCCACCGAGAGAATCTCTTTGCTGACGTCCGGAATGATCGTGAGCGAAGGTGCACCGCTGGTGCTCTTCTCCAGCTCAACATGCGGGGTTTTCGGAGTGACAAAGCTGCGCTTAAGAATCTGGTCGAACCAGATCTGAGTAGCCACTTCGTAGTCCTTTGTATCCTGGTGTAGATGATGAGGCGCGCAGGTGAAGCGCCACTCTTTAGTTTTGATTTTCGAGGGCGCCGCCTGCAGATCTTCGATACGACCGTGAAAATCGTTGGCCGGGCTGAGAAAGAAGATCGGGCAAGTGATTTTATTCAGGCTAACATCGTCAAGGAGTAGCCGATGGCTTCTTTTGGCATCGGAGTCACTGATTCCCCCGCAGGAAGGCGCAGCTGCTTTTACACGGGAATCCACACCGGCCAGCATCACGGTGAGTTTCCCCCCCATGGAGTGGCCATAAGCGCCCAAACGATCCGCATCCACTTCCGGCTGTTCTTCCAGAAATGTTAATGCCCGGCGCGAACCGATAGTGCAGAGAAACCAGCCGCTATTACGAGGTGACTCTACCGGGTCGAGAGAGTATGCCGAGGACGCAGGTGAATTACGGATAAAATCGCTGCCCTTGTAGCGACACGGAGCGTGATACGCATCTACCTCCCCCCAGTCGGTGGTGACTCGGTAATTCGGATCGGAGGTCTTGTCGTCCCAGAACAGGTGAATATCGTGCTTGTTCACAATGTAATCGGGCGCACTCACTCGACCAGCCCACGCAATCGATATAGTTGCATACCCCCGCTTGGCATTGGTCAGCACCGCACGATGGTCAGCGAACTGTCCACCGCCGTGTATCTGCACCAGGCCTGGTAAATTTTCCGCCCCTTTGGGGTATCCATAGATTGCCGCCATCATTGCTTTCTTGCCATTGAACACACCGATTCGGTAGCGCAGCACCTTCATGATGACGCCGTCCTCTTCCCACTCTTTCAATACTTCCACATCCAGAGGTTCCGCACGAGGGTCATACCCCTGCCACAACTCATCAAAGGTTTGCGGCGCTTTGCCATCCTTCAGCGGCGGCAAAGAATCAATCAGTTGACCAAAACTAGGCGTGGCCAAACATGAGAACAAATAAAGTAAGAATAGGTAATTAAGGTTCATATATTTATCATTTCCATCCGAAAATTGGATTAGCGACATACAGTGTTGATTTTACTAACAAAAAAATATTGATCAGATTTCTCCGGTTAGAACGAGGCGACGGCTGCAGTCTTAGGCTCGGAAATTTTAAGGAAGACCACACCGTGCGCACTCACATTGGCAGAGAACGAATCTTCAAGCATGCCAATGTCTTTCTGGCGCCACAGGTCACGAACCTTTCCTTTCATCCCCAGTGTCTGCGCTGAAAGAGTCAGCACCTGATTATCATCCGAAAGGTTAAACAAGCCCACCGCCTTGCTGCCGTCGGCTAGATCCTTCGCCCATAACTCGTAGTTACCTTTTTCGTTTTCGAGCCGGTAGCCCTGCTTACAGAGCGCATCCTGATTGACGGCTAACACTTCGTGGTTAGTGACCAGATTCAGATCGAATTCATCCATCGTCGGGATATTGCACGACAGCAAAAGCGGCTGGGTCAGCAAGCTCCACAACGTGACTTGGTGATACTGTTCCGTCGGCTTCAAAGGCGACGGCCTGAACACTTTTTCGGCGCGGTTCGGACGGCCTTTGGGACCAATCTGCAGCATATCCAGATCGCCGTAGCTGCCCGGACGGGTCAGCGCAAGTCGCTTGACCACGTCGTCCTCAAACGGCGCAATCATACGGTCCCAATGAGCGTGAATATCCGCGGTCAGTCGCCACAAGTTGCAATTATCCCGCACAAAACCGTCTTCATTGAGCTCATGCTTGGGCGATAGGCTGAGCACAATGTCCCGGTCCAGCGCACGGAAGTCGTTATAGAACCGCTGTGTGATTCCGTTCTGCTTCTGTTTATCGCGACCATGACGAACCGGCTTCACTCCAGCCGCTCTTTCCTCATCGGTCATCAAGTCCCACTCAAGCCAGTCGTATTTAACGTAGTCGATCCCCCATTCGGCGAACTGCTGCGCATCGCGATCGACGAACCAAACCGGCCCCACTTCACAAATACGTTTTTCAATCCCACTGGGGAAACGGCCGAACACCTGATCAGGATTTTGACGTTCACTCTCCGGCATATAATACTCGCTGTAGTCACCGGCTTCATTCGGCGCAGTCCCGCCAATGTAACCAGCGAAAGTCGACATCCATGTGGTCGAATAAATCCCGACCTTCAGCCCCTGAGAATTGACGTAATCGACCATCGCATTCATGTCGTCGAACTTGCCGTTGGCCTGAATCCGCTTGGTCACCGGGTCGCGCTCGCCCATCCAGCAGTCGTCGATATTCACGAAGCTCCAGCCGTAGTTCTGCAGCCCTGTCTCCTTCATCGCCGTGGCCATTTCACGGATCGCCTGTTCACTCACCCCTTCCGAATGGACATACCAGCTGTTCCAGCCCATCGGCGGAGTCAGGCAAATTTCATCGCCAACGCGTAGGATGAGATCACGTGAGTCGCTTCCCTTTGAATTCGTTGCCGTCACCGCGATTGTCACATCGCCCTGCTGCTGCGGTGCGCGGCCGGTGATCCAACCGGTTTTAGAATCGATCGATACGCCCGCCGGAAGTCCTGTTGCAGAGAATGTGAGCGGTTTGGCGCCAATCGCGGTGGCGCAATACCGAATCGGCTTACCAGGGCGAACCCCAAAAATCGTGGTGCCGGTCATCTTCGGCTCAGGCCCCGGCTTCGGAGTCAGGATTTCTTTACCCCAGATTGTTCCATCGTAATCAAAGGGTTCACTGCCATGATTCGCCAAGCGCCCCTGCACATCGCCAGTGAGTCCAGCCCCTTGAACAATCTGAACATCACGCGCCAAGCCCTGAACAAATCCCTCAGAGTCTTGTTTGAATAGGATGCTCACGTGCAGCGGTTTTTGTGTGTCCCGCAGCCCCTCTTTGAACAGAAAAGTGACCTGATCCTTGCCGTCCGTATAGGCGGGAGCATACGTCGCCAGAGCCAAAGGCCTTCCAGCAAGGCCATCCGTCAGCATCACCGAGACCGGATCCGTGTAAGCCTGCCCCCTCTTCTCGCCCAAAAGCATGCTGACCTGAATCGAATCGCCATCAGAAATTTCAAATCCCTGGCCTAAATTGATCCGGATTCCGGCCTCTTTCCCGCCGTTACCAGTCTGGAAGAAAAACCATTTTTGGCCATCTCCCCCCGCCGGCTGATCACGATGACTTTCTGCGCCAACACCGCCGTTAGAATTATCACCAAACTCTGTTATAGCCGAATACACCGACGAAACATCCGCCGTTGGTTGCACGCCACGGGAAACTTGTTCCAAAAACTGAATCGGCTCGGCATGGGAAATCAGAGCTGCCAAACCAGTCGCCCAAACGACCATGCATTTTCTTAGTGAATTGTTCTTTAACATATCTGCTGTATGATTCTATGAATTTCATCGACCGGTTGGACAGGGCGTCTTCGTGTTCAAAATTCGAATCCATAAAATACTACAAAACCCCGATTCAAACAATATACGTAAACACGTATTACGTAGGCTAAACTCACCACAACGCGACTAATAATACCACTCTTATTTAAGTTTGATAATGTGCCAAATCTCGCTAGTGGGACTGACTCAAATGCACGGTGCCCCAAGATCGGTTACCACCACTTCCCGACACCTTTGCCCGCAGGGTGTAAACGGCATCCGGAAGATAAGTGTCGACCTTCAGACGGTAGATGATGTGGCGACTCTGACTGCCGGCAAACCCTTCGTGAACGTCCGAATCGACCGTCTTACCGTTTTGCAACAGCGTGACTTCACTAATATTTATACCGTGTGCGCCACGGTTGTATGCCATGACCACATCGAAGGTTCCAGCGCCATCGATCAGCTGACTGACATCCCATTGCAGATCGGTCACCTCGGTCTGAATATCCCCGAGCTCCCAGGTGCCTGCAATTGGTAGTTTTCCCTGCTCCTCGTTCATGTAGGGCCAAGAACTACGATCATAGTGAATGCCCAGTCGGTCCCAGCGCTTGGTTAAATTTTCCAGACGTCGAACAAAGTCCACATAATCCTTACGATCGAGCGACGTCCAACCGACTTCAGCACACGCAGCAATGCGCGGGTAAACTAGGTTTTCCATGCTCACTCGCGTCGGAATCCATTCGCCCCACATCTGGCAACCGAAGCCTTTCACCTTATCATAATACTCCGGGGACAGGCCCTTGAATACCGGATCAAAACTATAGGCCTTTAGCACGGAAATACCTTTATAACCGTAGTCAAAATAGGTGTAGGCATGCCAGGAGTTGACCACATCGTGGCCCTCACGAATTGCCCGCTCAGCCAGCGCAGGGTTGCCCTTCCAGAAATGTATAATTGCGCTGGGCGAAAGTGTCGCCGCGGAGCGCGTTTGCCCGTCCTTCAGAAAGCCGTGCAGGTCATCGCCGAGAATTTCGTTCCAGCCCATCATGCGGCGGCCCTTCTTTTCAATATCGCGCGAGATACGATTCGTGAAATAGATCTGCACATCGGCAGGCGTCTTCAAACCTTCGCGCTGCATCAGTTCCGCGATATCATTGCTCTGCTTCCAATGTTCGAAACGAACTTCATCGCCTCCAATATGAATCACCTCGCTCGGAAAAAGTGTCACCACCTCATCGAGAATGTCATTCAGGATGCGGTAAACGTTCTCGTCGGCGGCATTGTAGCAAGGGTAATGCTTGCCGAAGCGGGTCGGCACTTCGATGGGTTCGGACTGAGTTCCCAGCTCCGGGTAAGAAGCGATCGCGGCGGACGCGTGCCCAGGCATTTCGATTTCAGGCACGACTTGAATATGCAGTTGAGCCGCGTAGGCGACGATCTCTTTGATCTCTTCCTGCGTATAAAACCCTTCATGCGGCACACCCGAGAACTTTTCACTATTCCATCCGCCCACTTGCGTATCCATCCGCTTGGAACCGATCTCAGTGAGCTTCGGGTATTTTTTAATTTCAATCCGCCAGCCTTGGTCATCCGTCAAGTGCCAGTGAAAGACATTCATCTTGAGCAGTGCCATCTCATCCAGCAAGGACTTCACCACGTCCATCCCTTTGAAATACCGTGCTTCATCGAGCATAAAGCCTCGCCAGGAGAAACGAGGCGCGTCTTCAATGCTCACGCAACGAACGCTTCGCCCGACTCCCTCATGCGGCAGCAACTGACGCAGGCTCTGCATACCGTAGAAAATACCGGCAGGCTGGGAGGCCCGAATGACCACTCCGCCCTTTCGCACCGTCAAGGCGTATCCCTCTTCTCCCAGATGCGCGAGCTCTGGATCCAATTTTAGCGCGATGGCCTTGCCCGCTGAATCGGAGCCGGATACCAGCTGAAGCTTAAGTCCGGTCGCCGACTCCATTAAATCGGCCAGCTGACGACCTTTCGTCTCCAAGCCAGCCTCCACCAGAATACAGGTCTGCGCGGTGATCTCAAATTCACCGTCCTGCTGACTCATCTCTGCGGGTCGAGGAATGATACTGTTCTGTGCGGACAGAGAATGGAAAGGCAGCGCCACTAGAATGGTGGCGATGACAGTCAAAGTTTGAATCAATCGATGCATATTGAATATTTCCTGATCTGCTCAACTACAAAATCTGTATCTCATGCTCACGAACTGAACATGCTTAACTCATAAGCGTTGAAGTCTACCCCCAAAAAACGAATCACACAATATACGTAAACACGTAGTGAGTGCAGTGTTGCCTGCATCCGTTCATGCCGCATAAGGTGGCGACTATTACATTGTGCGCGCTCCGCAAAGACTTTCCGGATAGATGCCAGCAAACCAAGATATGCAAAAATCCCTCAATATACGGCTCATACCCGCCATGCTTGTGAGCATCTGCGCCGCACTGCTCGCCAGCTGCACTCCGTCCACCGATCTGGACAAGGAAATCGCCGCAGTGGATGCCGAGTTGGAACAGCTGCCAAAACTGCAGCCCAACATGCTCTGTCCGACCGTCGGCTTTGGATCGGCCATCGTTCAGGATCCAGACCACACGACCTGGCTGGACATCATCCTGCCTGAAACACGCAAAATTGATACCATCGTGCTGATCCCGGCACTTCTGAAAAATAAGGCGGGCGAACTTGAAACACTCGGCTTCCCGCACCGGTTCACCATTGAAGCCTGGCAGGATGAAACGCTGGGAACTCAACATGCTGCAATCGGGCCCGGCGGCTGGCTCTATCAGCCGATCGGCACTTACGACCCTGCGAAGCATCCTGACGAATTAGTCTGCGCACTTGAGTTAAATCAGAGCTTCGATGGGCCGGGTGCGGCGCCGATCTCTGTTTCGCTCTACTATGCGAACGAGTTTGAAATGGCAGACGACCGCGATGTTCATCACGCGCCAGGCGTGACTCAGGTGGGCCACACGCATACCCATCCGTCGTGGGCGGAGTGGGCCGCAAGCACCGGCAAGCAGGTGCCGAACTCCGTCAGTTCCCACTTCGATCTACGCGCTGTCCCGGCAGGTGCCACGCTGTTTCTACGGATCGCGAATGAGAGCCCGAAAAAGAGCGCTGCCGTGGATAACATCCAACTGAATCCGCCTTTTGCGCTGAGCAATGGCGATTTTGAAACACCCCAACTCCAGGAGAGCTATAAAACACAGGACATTCAGGGCTGGTATAACGAAAGCAAGACATGGGCGGCATTACAGCAAGGAACATACTGGGCAGCGGCAGGATACAACAAGGGGCGGGTAGTTGTCGACCACTCCAAAACAGATTTCCAAAACCCCGGCGCAGCCCCAATCGTCTTTACGCTCCCAAAGGGAACCATGGCAAAAAAAGTGCGAATCAAAGCCACCCGCCTCCAGCCGGAAATGAGTTGGCGACAGAACAATGAAGGGCACAATTTCGCCCTCAATGAAGTATTGCTCTTTGACGGGTTAAAAAATGTGGCACTCAACAGTCGGACTGGATCTGCCGACCATAGAAACTACCCGCTGATGTTCCACCCGATCTATGCCGTGGACGGCTATAGCTATTTCCCGCCGATCGATCCCAAAGAAGTTTCGTCGCCAGACCACGAATTCATAGACGAAGTAAAAGGAGCCTCTCAACTACTGTTCGACCTCGGCCGAGTCTGCACCTTGGATGAAATCCGGATCTATCCCGTCGATCGCTCCCCTCAGTTCTCCCACATCTACGCAATGGGAGTCGGATTCCCGCGCAATATCACTCTGCGCATCGGCAGCGAAGCGGACCCAGAGGCCGCCCAAGTCGTCCTAAAGATCAACACGCCGCATCAGATTGGATCCGCTCCATTAATGCGCGACCTCAAGCAAACATCCGGCCGCTACATCTGGCTCGAAATGAGCGAAGGGCAACAGGATCCGCGCACGGGTCGAGAGGCTCTTGGACTCTCGGAAATCGAACTCCTGCAAAATGGAACCAACGTATTGACTGGAGTCCAGCCCCTGCTGCCCGCCCAGGAGCAATATAAACTTCAACATTTAACAGACGGGCTAACCTCGAGCGGCCGCATCATGCCCCACAAAGAATGGCTACTCAAGTTGCATCGTCGGGCGCAACTTGAGCGGCAACAAAAGGAACTGCTCCTCCTCCAACAACAACGCACTGAAAAACAGCGCCGTCTGCTGCGTTTGCTGCAAACCGTATTGATCGCATCGCTGCTCGTGGCATTACTCATTACCTTGCTCATCCGCAACCGCCACCGACGCAACCTCCGGAAACTCCGTGAAAAAATCGGCGCAAGCCTACACGACGAAGTCGGAGCCAACCTCTCCAGCATCGCCCTCTCTTCCGAACTGCTCACCCACACCGATCGACTCGAATCCGCGCAAGCACAAGGAATGATCAACGACATCACCCGCGTCGCCCAGGAAACCGCGACCGAAATCCGACTGCTCTCTCGCTTCCTCGAAAAGCAGGGCGTCGAAAGTAACCTGATCGGCCAATTCCGTCGCGTGGAACGCCAGATGCTGCCCGGCATGCAAACCCGCTCTGACTTCGGTGCACCCGAGCAGTTCAACGCCCTCACCCCAACAGAAAAGTGGGAGCTCGTGCTTTTCCTCAAAGAGGCACTGCACAACATCGTTAAACACGCGAACGCCACTCACGTCGAGATCTGCACCCACGCCGATGCCAACCAGCTGCACCTAGAAATCACTGACAACGGACAGGGATTTCAGGATCGCTCGACTCTCCCCGTCCACCTCACAAAACGCGCCAAGAAACTAAACGCACACATCTCTTTTGACGCCCCTAAAAACGGAGGCACCATCATCCGACTCACGATTCCCAAACAACGACGGCATAAAAAATGACAGACTCCATCCGCATCCTCATCATCGAAGACAATCAGAACTACCTGAACTCGCTCAAACAGGCGCTCACACTGCTAGAAGGTGTCGAATATTTCGACGGATACGGCTCCTTCGAAGCCTTCCGAAATGCCACCACCGAGGTGCCCGACGCACCCGACCTGATCCTGTTGGATATCAACCTTCCGGGACTCTCCGGACTGGATGCCCTGCCCGAACTCAAGCGGATCATGCCCTCCACGGAAGTCATCATGCTGACCCAGAATGACGACTACCCGAACGTTCTGACCGCCATACAGCGCGGAGCCTCCGGCTACATCATCAAGGGCGGCAGTGTTAAAGATATCCACCAGGCGATTTTGGACGTGCACCACGGCGCAGCGGTCATCGACCCTCGCCTCTCACGCATTGTGCTCACCACCCTAGCCTGCACCCCTCGAGAGTCACAGGAAAACCCACTCAGCGAGCGCGAAGCCGAAGTGCTCAGCGCGATGGCCGACGGACTCACCAAAAAGGAAGTCGCTGACCAACTTAAGCTCAGCTACCACACGATCGACCTCTACACCCGCAACATCTACGAAAAGCTCAAAGCACCCAACAACGCTGCCGCCATCGCGACCGCCATCCGCAAGGGGCTCATCTAGTCCGCCAATCATTCTCGACTTTATAATCCGGATTCTCAGTCATCATGACCGCGCCTGAATGCTCACGCCAGTCGTGCAGCATCTTTGTCAATTTCGTAGTCAGCTCAGGCATGGACGCGGCGAGATCGTTCTGTTCGCCGAGATCCTCACGCAAGTTATACAGCTCGACCTTTCCAGACTCAAACACTTCGACCAGCTTGTAATCGCCCATACGCACCGCACCTGCAGGCCCCATGGTGTTGATGTGATGGTAGTGCGGATAATGAAAATAGATCGCCTCGCGTTCGAGATCCCCCCTAGTTCCAGTTAGCAACGGTTCGAGGCTCACGCCGTCCACATGTTGTTCTGGCCGCAGTGGCAAGTCCGCCAACTCAAGGATCGTCGGATACAAATCGGTGGTGATCACCGGCTCTGCCAGCGTCAACCCAGCTTTGACCTTGCCCGGCAATTTGACGATCAACGGCACGCGAATGCCGCCTTCGTAAATCCACGCCTTCCCCGCGCGTAGCGGACCACTGGAAGTCGGTGACATCGGCCCTGAGCCTGTCGAAAGTCCGCCGTTGTCTGAGCAGAAAATGATGATAGTATCATTTTCAAGTCCAAGTCGTTTCAGTGTATCGATAATGCGGCCGACATTTTCGTCCATACTCTCAACCATACAGGCGTAGGCGACATTGTCCTGATGCGCATGGGAAAAGCTCTGATGTTCTGGTAAGGCCTTGCGCATGGTGGCATTCAAGCCCATCGCTGCGGCTTTCTTTCGGTATTTAACCAGCTTGTCTTTGCGCGGTTGGATCGGTGTGTGCACCGTATAATACCACATGTTCAAAAAGAACGGCTGACTTTGATTGGATTCAATAAACGCAATCGCTTTATCAGTTAATGCATCCGTTAGGTAGTCGCCGACTTGTCCATCATCCAAACCCTGAATATTATTTTGCGGATATTTCTCGTGGGTATAAGGGAAATAATACGATGCTGGCTGACCATTACGACCGCCAGCAATATTCACATCAAACCCGCGCGCCTCTGGATAGTGTGTGCGGCTAGTGTCATGATGAGCCTGCAAGTGCCACTTTCCGACATGCGCAGTTTTATAACCCGCAACTTTCAAGGCCTCCGCCAAAGTCACGTCTTCGGGCGGCATGTTGCCCACGATCTGAGGTGGCTTGAGTTGATGGCCCGGCCCCTGAGCGCCGCTATAGCCGCTGTGATTGGTTAGTCCGAATCGGCTCGGATATTTGCCAGTCAAGATACTGGCCCGCGTCGGTGAGCAGACTGGATTGGCGGCATACGCGTTACTAAAAAACACGCCCTCCTTGGCCAGTGCATCCACGTTCGGGGTCTCATAAAAGGTGCTGCCCGTCAGCCCCAAATCGGCCCAGCCTAAATCATCAATCAACATGAGTATAACGTTCGGACGGTCTAGCTCATTCGAACTGTTAGCGGGAACCCTGCCTGAGGACGCCTGCGCCGAAGCCGCGCTGGCGATGAGAGCAATGATCGCCAAGATACTGGCGGACAAACCCTTCAGCCTGTTATTCATTATTTAAATGCCCTGATTCAACCGGCAGTGCGATCGTTGAGTATAGGTGACCAACATCATTCGTCATCTTCGGATAACTGACTAGAAAGTTATTCTCGTCGATCAGGTTGATCAGATAGTGGGTGGTGCCCTCTGGCAGCTGCGCCGAGACGTTTCCTCCGGGCAACAGCGTGGCTGGTGTCCGAAACCACTCCTCATAATGATCTCCGCCATTTTGGGTATAGATCAAATTCGCCCGCACGACTTTGGCACCGTTCTCTTTATAAGCAAACATGACCTTATCCCCTTCACGGCTGTTTGAGAGCACGGCAGGCACCTTCACCCGCTCCCCAAGGCGCTTACAGTTCGGATTATAATATGGATAGCTCGCTTTCATTTCCGTCAGAACTTCGGTCAAGTTCGCATTCATCGACGCTGTTTTTTCCGGCATGGTAGTGGCGAGATTGTTCGCTTCCTCGATATCGATTCGCTTCTGCTGGCCATTTTCTGAATCATACAAACGGTAAAGTTCCAGCTCGGGTGTGGCATTATAGTTGCGGATCAGTTTGAAGTCACCGATACGGATCGCGCTCTCCTGAGCCGCGCTGTTAGGAAAATGCCAAACCATCGTATCACGCACCGTGTCCTCTGCCGTTCGGATCAACGACGCATCCGTTGGATCTCGTAACAGTAGCGAAGAAATATCCAGCCCGTCGAACTCCTTACCGGTCGGAATATCCGTGCCGGTCAACGCAAGTATGGTCGGATAGAAATCGAGTCCATTCACCATGACATCCGTCTGCACCCCCTGCGGAACATCAGGCCCGGCAATGATCAACGGCACGCGGGTGCCGCCTTCCATCACTGAGATCTTGCCTTTATCGAGCGGGAAGTTGTCGGTGATAATTTCGCCGGGATGCCCTTCCATGCCGCCGTTGTCCGAGCTAAAAATAACGTAGGTATTCTCGATCAGTTTGTGCCCGGGCCAGCGCGGATCATCCGTGCTCTCAAGATAGTGAATCAGCCTGCCCACATAATAATCGAGCTGCTCCACCATCGCGCAGTAAAATGGATTGGTCTGCCCTTCCTTCGTCCAGCCCTTTTGATGTGCTTCGGTAATTTCCACCCCCAACTTGCGTTCGTATTTCCGCAACAACTGTTCGCTATGCATCATGATCGGTGTGTGCACCAGCCAGCTGGCAAAATAGAGAAAAAACGGTTCACCCTGATTCTCACGCACAAAAGTCATGGCATCCTCAGTCGTCTGATCAAAGGGAAAGCCGTTTTCATCCAGGCGATATGGATCCTCGGGGGCGCTGGTCGCAAACCCAGTCAAACGATTCTTCATACCGCTCTGCACGCCACGGCTGTGGCGAGTGTAATCGAAGCCCTGATCCTCCGGCTGCGGATAGCCGTGATGACGCATAGCAACATGCCATTTGCCGCTGTGCCCGGTGGTATAGCCATTCGCCTTAAGCGCCTCTGCGATCGTCACCGTCTCAACAGGCATGCGGACGCTATACCAGGGCGACATGATCGACCACCCGTCACTATGCGCATGAGGAGGCTTGCCGCCCGACACATGGGTCATCTGCGCACGCGCCGGATGATCGCCGCTTAAAATCGCGGCACGTGAAGGTGCACACGTCGGCGCGGGTGAATAGGCCTGCCAAAAGAGCACCCCCTGCTTCGCCAACGCATCGATGTTCGGCGTCTCCATCGGCGAGGGTTCGTCAATGTCATAGCACTTCACATCCTGCCAACCGAGGTCATCGGTCAGGATCAAAATAATATTTGGCTTGGCTGGTCGGCTCACCTCAGCAGAAGCGATTGACGAAAGCATCGTGCACACGACACATAGCAGCACAGCATTGAAGGTGACTTTTAGACAATTCATAGTGTAATTCATTAATACTAAACCAGCCGCATCCCTACTGCTTCGGCACATAGAAATCTTCGATAATTTTGACACGCACCGAACCAACCTCTTGTTCAGTCGTATCGCGCACAAAAATCAGACGACGCATATTCTCTACGTTGTGCCATTGCCCACGATACACTCGATACGGGTTTCCATCCTTATCCATCTCCAGCGCAATGACCGGCGTTTTTGCTTCTTTCTTTGCATCAATCAGTCGCTGATCCTTTGAAGGGATCTTAAACCGCTCGTCCCCGAACTTCCAGTAGAGTGGCTTGCTTGCGAGGTTGACTAGCAGGCACGTGCCCTTCCCCACTTTCGACCAACTATCTTCGATGCTGAGCACACTGTAAGCCGGCGACTCTCCCTCCCCATTCGCAACGAACAGGAGTAACGGCGCCTCCTGCTCCGGGTTGTATTGATAGGTCGCGACGACCTCTCCCCCCTTAGCTTGGTCATAAAAATACAACAGCGGTGCGCCCGTATAGCCATACGTCTCAGTCTTTGACAAATCATTCAAGCGGATGGGGAGACGCTTGGAATCCTCCGCAGAGCCGACGTAGAGCTCCACCATACGGAGTTCCTTGGACATCGCCAAACAACGAAAATCGAAACTTACGTGCTCGGGCTGATCTTGTGCGACCAGCACCAAGGACAAAGCGAAAAAGTGGATCAGGTATCGAAAATATCTCATAACAAGGACGCGACTCTATTCAGTTCAGATCTCACTCGGATCCAGATAACGAATGCTAATGATTTTAAATCTACGTCCGAATTGCTCATTCGTGACGCTAAGGTCGGCCAACTCAGTATCCACCAAATCAATACGATCTACAAATTCAGGAAGCTGCTGAACTGTCGCTTCAAGATACACCTCCGAACGAACATCGGTTACAGGATCCCTCGACTCCCCATAACTGCGAATCGTGAAGGTGTTTGACTTCACCGTCAGATACGGCCCCAAAGAATTCAAAAGATCTCCCTGCATCAAGTAGCCGGGGCCCACTCCATACGAATTGCCCGTCCCCGCCTCCGGATCAAGAAAGACATCATTGCGCATGCTGGACGAAGGATCGCTACCACTATAATCGACAGGCAATCCCAGAGCAAAGTTATCATTCAATTTAGCATCGTTGATCGCCTGTTGCAGGGGGCCCATCAGGCCATCCTCGCCATCGGAAAGCTTGCGGTTGATAAAATCTGACAACGACATAAACGGGCCGCGCGCCTTAACCTGCGCCACAACGGCCGTGGCCAGGTCGTTTAATTCGGTCGCATCCAAGGTGCGGTAGCCACTGCCCGGATTGTTTTGAATGATCGAGGCACTCGGATGACTCATATCCAATGTGGGGCGCGAAAAGCGGGAAAAAGCTGCTTGATCATCGTTGCTGCCGATCTTGAGCGACTGCCCTGCTCCATCGTTGAGTTCCATGCCAACCACGGATTGATTATATGCACTGCCAAGGAAGGCACGCCACGCGGGGATCGAAGTGGAATTCACATTGAACGCGCCCTCCACCAGCAGATGCGCGGCAAGTGTCTCCTCTGGCGTGCGATCAGGGTCTCCGTCTTTCAGGATCGTTGTCAGCGCATTAAGATCAGTTCCCGTAGGTAGATGGAGACGCATCCGCGCATTCTTCAAACTGCTACTGCCATCAACAAACGCATCAATTGCGTCATCCAAACCTTCCGTTTCCGTGCCCGTTTCATAAGTCGGTGATAGCGACGAGAAAAAGTAGTCATCCCAAAGCGCCTCGTTCAGCAAGTATGAGAAATCAACAGCTGAGCCGCTCCAGGGTTTGCCATGAACATTCATTGGCCCCACGGAAGAAATCGACTCTGTCCGCCTCAAGTAAGGCGATGCAAACGAATTCCCAACCGCATACGAAGGTTCATAGCCATCGGTGTTGAAAAAGACATGCTGCAGCTGTGCAATGGAGGTTAACGGGGTCAGCGGAAACTCCCACGCGACGGGGCGGTGTTGCCCATCACCTACGGTATTGTATGAGGTTCCATAATGCGGACGCTCATAATTATTGAAGAAATTCTCCAGTTCAGTGAGCCCACCACCAAAGGTCTGAGGCTCCAGCGTGGTATAGGGATTACAACGCAGATGCCAATATGTGCCCACTTCACTGGTGGAGAACGGCGCGCGCGGGTTCGACGCTAAATACATGTCAATCGCGCTCGGTTTTTGCAGATGATTATTAATATTATCCGCGGCTGCCGTGGTCCAATTAAAGATGCCGATCGGATAAGGATTTGACAATGAAGAGACTGGCACACTCGAAACGAAACTGAGCCCATCCTTGCCACTCCCGCCATCAATCATGCTGTCCGATCCTGTTGGCCCCGTGCCCATATCGCCGGTAAATGCGATCATTCGATTATAATACTGATCCACAGTCCCAGCTCCAGCTAACATATAATGCGATGTATTCCAGTTCGTTTGGAATGCGGCAATGGCCATATCAATCGTGGTCACCTCAGGAGGGATACTAAGCCCATTGTCGATATAATTGCTACTGATCACCATGGACAGGATATCATTAGAACCGACCTTGTCAGTGCGATACCAACTATCCAAGTAAACGCCACTGGCCGGGTTGAATGTATTGCTAGCAGCGATCGTGTTAGAGGTCACCATTCCATTGGCAGAGTATAGTTTCAGTTCGCCTGGTTCAAAACGCTCTCCGCTGGCAATCGTCAGATTAATCAAGCTGGATCCAATCTCCCGCTGCAATAGAATCGGAAGCGACACACGCCCCTTATATGCGGGTGTATCTCCCTGGAATGAATACTCCAAAGCAATATTAGGCTCCACTCTAACCTGAGAGGCACTCGCCAATTCAAGCGTTACATTGTAAGGATTCCACAACAGTGCGACCGGATTTAAGACCGTCTTGAGCATACCACCATCATTGAACATAGAGATCACCATGATGTGACCAAGATAGACCGGTTGCCGCTGCACCAGAAGCGGGCGCGGCAATACAAAGCCACCAGCTCCGTTCCCCACAGACTCAGCGACCTCATAGACATTCGGGTCACGGTAATAATGGTGAATATGTCCCCGCGTGCTGTAGAAGCTAACGATGTCACTATCTGATAGTTCGCCATGCGCCATTGGATTGGTGGTAGTGACACTGGGAATCCCCGCATTGAACGACATCTGCTTGTAGAGATTGTAATGATCCTGAAAAACCGACCAGGTCGGGCCGCGCACATCAATCGACTTGCCTGCCGGGTGATCATAATTATCGACCACAAAGACATTCCCCGTGTCCGCATTTCCATACTCAAAAGCCAGCGATAGATCTGTCTTCAGACCTCCTCTGACCGGGTTAGTCAACAGTCCGTATGAAATGGTCGTCACGTCATGATCGAGTTTGCGGACGTCCTCTGCAGCGACTCCCTGCAACTCAAAATCATCTATGGATTGTGACTTCCTCAAGTAGGCTCGAACCGCAGTATCGGAGTGCTTGCCCGCTGTCGCTGCACCGATTTCCGCAAGCAACTCTGAGCCGGCACTCTGCACCGCCCCCATCGGATAGAGCCACTCGGGATCCCTCGGGTCTGCTTCTGCCACTGCGGAGTAATAGCCTTCTTCCGCGATGGTATTCACCTTCGCCTTCACGCCCTCATCTTCAATCCAGTAGGCATAGGCGGTCGATGGCTCGACGGAGACCTTGTCCACCGCCACATCTGGCGTGCCATCAGACGCCGTATGCAGCACAATTCTTTCCGGGGCAGAGGATGCAGCATTCACATCCAACTCACCGATCAGCCCGCTTTGGTCTAAAGCACCACTGGCATTCGCGGCAGTGGCAAGCCATTGAATGAAGGTCCCATCCGTGCTGTTCCAGACCCCGGTGTAGTATTGGTGGCCAGCGGCGACACCGTTCGCATCTATGAGTCGATCAGCCGTCGCCGTAATACGCTGATCCGGCCCGGTTACCTTCTGTAACTCTCCGATCGCGACATTCAAGCCCAGGAGCGCAGCTTGCTCTGCTTCAACTCGGGCGGATGCAATCACCGCGGACTGTGACTCCACCTGAACTAGGGTGGTGATTGACAGCAACAGCAGAAGCACGAAAGCCATCAAACTCAACGCGATAACAAGAGCAAATCCACCGGAAGATTGCGATTGGCGTGAGTTGTGTGAGGTTTGCATTTAAATTGAAAGGTAAAGGCGAATTCGGGGAGTGTAAATGACGAGTCTCGATCTAAAGGCACCCCTTGCCTGTTCAACTACAAAATCTGAATGTCGCGCGCACAAACTGAACAAGCATAACATATAAGAGTTGAAGTCTATACCACCCCAACGAATCACACAATATACGTAAACACGTAGTGAGTGCAGAGTTGCCGCATGTCCCTCTATGCAGTAACACAATGTAAGGCTTGTTACATTGCACCGCTTCCCGGAGAGACTTGCCGGATAGATGGCGGGAAAACGATCGTCATAGATTTCACGGAATCGGACCAGTGCATCTTTGGCGGCCTCGGCAGTGGGTGCGGTGTAGATATTTTTTAGCTCGGCGGCGACTTCCTTGCGTTCCTGCCACCTTACAAACTTGAAGCTGTTGCGTAGCATGTGAACAATGCATAGCTGCACGCGAGTCTGAGGGTAGACGTTCTCAAGAGCTTCAGGAAAACCACTGTGCCCATCGACACAGGAAAAGAAGGTGTCACGTAGCCCTCGATTCTGGAGTTCAGTGAGCATATTAAGCCAGAACTTCGCGCCTTCGTTGGGCGAAGACCACATGCCTAGCACTTCCTTTTGCCCCTCCATGTTAACGCCCAGAGCCAAGTAAATCGAACGGTTGGAGACCTTTCCATTGTCTCGGACCTTCGCCACGATCGCATCAAAGAAGACGATCGGATAAACAGGATCCAATGGGCGGCATTGCCACTCTTTGACCTCCTCGCAAACCGCGTCGGTCACATTGGAGATCAGAGTCGGCGAAACTTCGACGTTATACATCTGCTCTAAATGTCCCTGGATGTCGCGGGTCGTCAGGCCAAGGGAGTAGAGGCTCAAAATGGCCTCATCAAAACCGTCAAAACTGCGTTGATGCTTAGGAACCAGTATCGGCTCAAAATTACCCTCGCGATCACGAGGGACATTACGCCTCAGGGCAAGACGTGCCTTCAACGAATATCGGGGTGCTCAGGATCGTCTTCGCCTTCGGCTTACGCTTCCACGGCCCCTTCTCGATACGTTCGACCAACAGCTTCGCCGCATTTTGACCGATCTGATAAGGCTCTTGATCAAACGACGAAATGGCCACACGCGGGTCGCGCAAATTTAAGGCACCAAAACCGACGACCTTTACTTGCTGCGGAATCTTCAGCTTCAGTCGCTGGCAACTATGCCATGCACTCGTTGCCAAGCGGTCCGCAATCGCAAAGACACAGTCGAACTGCCCTTTTAATTGCTCCAGCTCATGATCAATCAGATCCGCGTTGTGAGTAAAATTCGGCGTAATCACATCTGCGGCGAACTGGCCGAAAAGAAGGCCGTCACAAACCCCGAAAGGCTGCCTGGCCTGTTACAGCAAATCCAGGCCACGACAAAGCGCTCCATTGTCGCCGTGCACCATGTATCTGACCTACAAACCGCCACAGGACTGTATAAGGGGCTCATCGCTGATATGAATCGCGCGGCCGAGCGCATTGTAGTTAATCTCGAACACAAGCTGTCCGTGTCAGGCGAGCAGCACCTGGCAACGATCGATCAGCAAAAACAGGTCGACCTGTTCTTGTTCTACAAAGAGTGCCTGATCAACTGCTGCCGCCATTCTGATGCCACGGAGCTCTCCACCCGCTTGGTCGTCGGTGCAAAAACGACCCTCCTGACGGTGACCGATAACGGCAGCAGCCCACCCGATCACGGCGCACAGGCCCTGCCCCCTTCCCTCAAACGACGCGCCAAAATCCTCGGTGCCCGAGTCACGCTCACCCATCCCGACGAAGGCGGATGGTGTATCTCGCTACGCTTGCGCAACAAACGGCGATGGCCTCGACTCACCCGAGCGGGCAAGTAATCTTATGAAACCACATATTCGAATCGTACTCGTTGAAGATAACCCTGAATACCGGCAGGCCATCAAATTGGCTCTCGAGGACGAAGTGGACCTGGAACTGTCTCGCAGGTTCGGCGCCGCCGAGGTGGCCCTGCGCGGCCTCCAATCCATGGCCAAGGATGAAGCATGTCCGGATATCATCCTGCTCGACATCAGCCTGCCCGGCATCAGCGGAACCGACGCTATCGCCTCCTTCGCTGCCTGCTGCCCCGACGCAAAGATCATCATGCTGACTCAGTCCAAAAAAGAGGCAGATGTCCTGCGGGCAGTTCAACTCGGAGCAGCGGGTTACCTGTTAAAATCCTCTTCGATTGATGAAATCGTCGGAGGCATTCGCACCGTGGTCGCGGGCGGCGCTCCCCTAGACCCCGAGGTGGCGCAATATGTCATGCAAACACTCGCCAAACCGCACGCGGACCCCTCACTCAAAATCGACCTCTCACCTCGTGAGATTGAAATACTGACACTCATCAGCGAGGGACATTTAAAGAAGCAGATCGCGGATCAATTAAACATCAGCGAAAACACCGTAGCCGACCATGTGAAACGGATGTATAAAAAGCTGAAGGTACAAAATTCCCCCGCCGCCATCGCCCAAGCCTACAAGGGCGGCATCCTGCCGAAGAAGGACAAATAAGAGACGATTAGGTGTTACCTCATGGAGCCTGGCACGTCTGTGGTGATCGACAGAACGCCCAATGCTTGCATGCGTCTTGCGGTATTCAGATCATTAATGGTCCAGACGTGCCATTCATATCCTTGCTGACTGACCGCTTCGATGACCGACGCAGGCACAGCGGTGTTCGAGCTGAGGCCATCCGCTTGAATCTGCTTCAGCGTCTTCAAGACCGTAGCGAGTGACGGTGTGATCTCTCCTGTCTCTTGTTTCTTAAAACTGCACAACCAGGATGCCTTGTATTGCGGTGCTTTGATCTTGAGTTGCTGAATCACCTGCTTGTTGAAGGAGATGACTACAATCTGCTCCTGTGTCAGGCCTGATTGATCGATCTCATTGAGCAACGTGGGAATGATTTCAGCGCCGCACTTCACTTCGATAAAGATCTTCTTCCCTTGCGGAATCGTCGCAAAAACTTCAGCGATGGTCGGGATTCTTGTCCCGTTGAAAGCCACTCCATGAGTCGCGCCCACATCCTGCTGTTTCAGTTCAGCCAAGGTTGATTGGCGAACGACCAGTTGAGTGCCCGCGACCCTCTTTGTGTCGGCATCGTGGAAGCAGACGATTTCCCCGTCTTTGCTTAGATGAAAATCGCCTTCAATGGCATCGGCTCCCTGCTCCCATGCCAACTGGAAGGCAGGAATTGTGTTCTCAGGGGCATCCCGCGATGCGCCGCGATGTGCGACAATCAAAGGTTCCTCAGCGTGGCCAGCGATGATTTTAGGTAGCACGACATCGGCCGAAGCCAGTGACGCTAATCCTAAAAGAAATGTAATTGTAGCTACTCTTTTCATCGAATCATTTATTACATGGGCCCTAACTCGCTACCTAAGTGGTGCTAAAAACGCAATCAATTAACTGGCGCTAGACCAATCGACTTGAGGCTGGTTAATTCCGGATCACCCTCGACTAAACTAACCGTGATACTGTGCTTACCTGGCGTCGCAAAGTGCAAAATTCCGAACGGATAGGTATGGTAGCCCGAAGTCCCGGCTTGTTGGTTTTGCAGTGTCGTTCCCTCGTCGGTCTCGATCGCCCACACGGGACGCCCTACGCCGCGATAGGTGAGCTCCAGATGATAATCACCAGCTGCTGCCACATCCACCTCCCAAGTGACAGTGGCGCCCTCTTGCCACTCGCCGACTTGAGTTACATGTTTCCACTCACCGAATTTCTCCATCCAGCCAATACGTTTTTGAGTCGCCGCATCGACACGGGCAAAAATAGCCGGCAACGGCGTCGGCATATTTGGATGCACACCGAGCGTCGCAACCACGGCAGGCGCACCCTTGAGCTGCAACTCTATCACCGAAGCCAAACCCGATGTCTGCGCCGTCGTTAGCGCGCCGCCTTCAATGGCCACCCAAGTCCCCTGCTGCGTCCACTGCAGCGGTAGCATTTTACCCGAATCAGTGCGCAATGCCGCGCTCTCGATCGGCGTCTGCAAGCCTGAAAGGTAAATACGCTGATCCTGCGGCCACTCAAACACGACCAGATTCAAACGGTCGCCTTGAGTGGTAATATCGCCCCAGGGCATCGCCATCCCCCAAGGTGATGAGCCAGCACTATAGACCACTGCTGGGAATTTCTCGAGCCACTGCCCAGCCTCAACTAAATACTTTGCGGCAGGTGCAGGCACCCGACCCTTACCATCTGGGCCGACATTTAACAGATAGGTGCCACCACGACCGACGGTGCCGATCAAGCGATGCAGGATCGTTTTCGCGTCTTTCCAATTTTGATCATACCATGCATATGACCACGAATCATTGGTGGTGTCGCAGCTTTCCCAAAGACCCTTATGGTTGCGCAACGGCACTTCCATATCACCAAGGCTCTCATAGTCGCCCATCCCGTGCCCCACTCGACTGCACAGCATCGCATTCGGTTGCGTCTCACGCACCAGGTCGACCAACTCACTCACAAACTGCTTTGGCATTGAACCCGGCGTATCAAACCACACAAAGCTCAAAGGGCCGTAGTTGGTGCAAATCTCTTTTACTTGCGGATAGCACTTCTCGCGGAAATAGCGCTCGAAAGTCGCCTGGCTGCCATCAGGGTTTCGCTCTGCGCCACCCTTTGCGCCTGGTGACGTCCAATCTTGATTGTGCGAATAATAGAAGCCGAAGCCCAGACCTGCCGCATGACAGGCGTCGGCCAATTCTTTCATCGGGTCGCGTGCAAACGGAGTGGTATCGACAATATTAAACGGATGCGCGGAATCAAACATCGCAAAGCCCTCGTGGTGCTTGGATGTGATCACTATATATTTCATCCCCGCTGCTTTGGCGGTGGCAACGATCGCCTGTGCGTCGAACTCGGAAGGGTTAAAATCCTTGGCGATGCCCTTGTAGTCGGCATCCGAAATTTTCATCTGCCGTTTGATCCACTCGCCGATGCCATAGAACGTCTGATCCTGCCACTTTCCGCCCAGGTGTGAGTACAGCCCCCAGTGGATAAACATGCCGTAGTTGCCATCGCGGAACAGTGCCGCACGCTCCGAAGCTTCAACCCCCGAGACGACACTCGAATCGCCCCACATTTTATCCATCGACTCTTCAGCGGTCACTGGCTGGCAACAGAGAACAGCTGCAAGTAATGCGACCAGCGCGGGGTGTTTCTTAAAAATTATATTCATTTGGATTGAGTCGGTACGTGTAAAAATCGGCACTGCTGTTACTACTAGCAACAGTAAGCCAGTCAAATCCATATTAAACAATGAGCGACAGTTTTTAGGTGATGCCCCTCTGGATGTTAAATACTCCTCAATGCAATGCAGGCACTAGCATCTGGCGCGCAGCAAGGGACGCTGAATGCCGTAGTGGCTGGATCGATGGCGTCGAATGATGGTTCATACTTCTGATCGACTGCGCAATAACTGACGCGGCCCACGGCCATACTGCGCGCGAAAGACTTTATAAAATTGAGCATAGCTACCAAAACCAGCCTCCAACATCGCTTCCGTCATATTGATTGAATGCCCGTCGCCATAGCACTCCCAAAAGCGGCCAAGACGTATATTGTTTTTATACTGGCTGAGTGGAATGCCTACTTGCTGGCGAAACATCCGACTCAAATAGGCTTCACTGATGCTACACTGCTTCGCCAGCTCACTAAGTGACTCGCTATCAGGATTCTCGCTGATCAACGCCAAAGCCTGCCGCACCGAGCCATGTAGTTTGAGACTATCGGCACGTGCTTCGGCGTCTTGCTGATAACGCCACGCCAACAACAATAAATGACGCAGTCCGGCATTCAAGGCATCAGGGTCGTGATGCTGATAGCGAAACGAAGAGTCCACACCAAAGCCCGCTTCACGATTGAGCAGATCCGCATCCATCGAGCCCTCCATAATGGCGGCCATCATCCGCTCCATCAGATCAAATCGGGCAGGCGTGAGGATACTATGCAAAATCCCTACATCGCCGACATCTTGTTTGCCTAAATCAGCATAGGTCGCACTGCGACAGGCGCGCTGAATCATGTCTGGGGTAAAGACGCCGACGTAATATTGCGCATCCGGTGTGCGGTGCATGATCTGGTGCTCCTGCGAAGGAAAAAACCACAGCAACGACCCACGCCCGAAGGTATAACTTCGCCCATCCAGCACGTAAGTAATTTCGCCGTTTACGACCAGATTCAATTCGACCTCGCGGTGGCGATGACTCACAAGGATCGGCGGATTCCGCACAGACTCAGCTAAAAAAAGAAATCCATCATACTCTGAGTCAATTTTGAGAGAAACTAGCATTTAGACAAAATACGATAACTTTATGTCTCTATGCAAGAAGACAGATGGGCTACTTTCCTGTATAAATGGGGCTATTATAACAACCAGCTACGCTGCTGATTTCAACCGAGCTGCCACCTCCAACCCCACATACCCATGGAACAAGATCCCGACCACGGCGCCACCATCCTCATGCGTCCTCCTGAAATCCTCGACTACAGCTTGACGGGGCATAATGCCGAACGTGCGGTCGAACTCGGCCTCGCCGAAGCGGACTGGTATCAATCCCCACTCCCGCGCGCGACGATGCGCAAGTTCCTCGAACGTAGAGATGGCCCCGCGATTCGTGACACACTGCTGTTGATCGCGATACTCGGCGCCACTGGCTATGCCACCGCCGCGCTGTGGGGCAGTTGGTGGGCCGCGATCCCCTATCTGATCTATGCGGTGTTTTACGGCACCAGCTCGGACTCGCGCTGGCACGAGTGTAGCCATGGCACTGCCTTTAAAACCGACTGGATGAACAACGTCGTGTATGAAGTCGCCTCCTTCATGGTGATGCGCGAATCCGTGATCTGGCGCTGGAGCCATACCCGCCACCACAGCGACACGGTCATCGTCGGCCGTGATCCGGAAATCCAAATCCCACGCCCGCCGGACATCAAAGGCCTAGCCTTAGCCTTGATTAACTACGGCGGCTATATGACCTATTATCCGAATCTGATCCGCCATGCGTGCGGCCAGATGTCGGACGCAGAACGCACCTATGTCCCAGACACCGAATTCGGCAAAATTTTCCGCAACGCCCGAATCTCCGTCGCGATTTATACACTAATTCTGGTATCCGCAATTACACTACAGAGCTGGGTGCCGATCTTTCTGTTCATGCTGCCACAATTCTTCGGCACATGGCTGATGATCGTGCACAACACCACGCAGCATGCCGGCCTCGCGGAGAACGTGCTCGATCACCGCCTGAATTGTCGCACCGTTTACATGAATCCGATCAGCCGATTCATCTACTGGAACATGAACTACCACGTGGAGCACCACATGTTCCCGCTGGTGCCTTACCATAGACTGCCGGAACTGCACAAGGCCGTCAAAGCTGATTGCCCATCGCCCTACCCCTCGATTCTTTCAGCTTGGAAAGAAATTCTGCCGACAATTCTGCAGCAGGTCAAAGACCCGACCTACCACGTCAAACGCCAATTACCTCCAGCACAGCCACGCATTGACGAAGGCATCCCACACTCACAGGCAAAGCCGAATACGGATGGCTGGATCGAAGTCTGTGCCGCAGCTGACTTGGGCAACGAAGACGTCATTCGCTTCGATCATGTTAAAAAGACCTTCGCGCTTTACCGTGATAACTCTGGCAAACTCTACGCCACCGACGGTATCTGCACGCACGGCAACACCCACCTCGGCGAAGGCCTAGTCAAAGGAAAGATCGTCGAGTGCCCCAAGCACAACGGACGATTCAACCTCGAAGACGGCTCACCAGCCCGCGCGCCAATTTGCCGCGGACTCGCGACCTACCCTATCGAAGAACGCGACGGTCGCCTATGGCTTAACGTCGAAAAAGCCGGCGGTGTCGGCGCACGCCACGAAAAGACTTACCAGCTGCGTGTCGTCAGTAACACTAGCGTTGCCACCTTCATCAAGGAACTGGTGCTCGAACCAGTCGATGCCAATGAGAAAATCAAGTTTACTGCAGGCGACTATATGCAGCTCGATATTCCGACCTACCAAAAGATCGAGTTTCGCGAGTTTGATATTCCAGAGCCCTACGCCACCGTCTGGGAGCGTCAGCACGTCTTCGACCTACAAGTCAGCAACCTTGAAACCAGCCGTCGTAACAATTACTCACTGGCGAGCAACGCTGTGACCGAACGACAGCTCAAATTCAACGTGCGCATCGCCACGCCACCTCCCGGCCAAGACTGCCCTCCGGGCGTCGGCTCCAGTTATGCATTTAATCTGAAAGCCGGCGACGAAGTCACTGCCATCGGCTCCTTTGGCGACTTCCATATCAAACCGACTCAAAAAGAGATGGTCTACATCGGCGGCGGCGCCGGCATGGCTCCGCTACGCGCACACATCGCTCAACTATTTGAAAACGATCACAGCGCACGCAAGGTGAGCTACTGGTATGGCGCCCGCTCGAAGCAAGAAATTTACTACGAAGACTACTTCCAACAACTTGCCGACGCGCACCACAACTTCGACTTTCAACTCGCACTCTCCGACCCACTGGAGGCCGATAACTGGACGGGCCACACTGGCTTCATCCACGAAGTCGTGCTAATCAACTATCTGGAAGCTCACCCCAATCCGAAAGCCGTCGAATTTTATCTATGCGGCCCACCGATGATGGTTAAAGCCTGCACCGCAATGCTCGCCCAACTCGGCGTGTCTGACGAACAAATCGCTTTCGACGAATTTTAAGCCACTACGCATGACTCACGCCTCTACGCCCTCTTTAAATATACATATCAATGGTTGGTCGCTGCTCGACGAAGGCGATCCCGCAACCGAAGCAGGCCTGCGCACACATCTCGCCGCGATCAAGGTTGCCGACTTTCAAAGTTATTGCTGGGCGCCAACTAATCCACAGCTGCAAGAATTACTCGCCGAATATGGCTTACGCTATGGCGGCGCCTTTGACGCAGCCAAGCCGGAGCAATTTGCAGATCGTATCGCAGCGATCATGGCAATTGATAATGGCCCGATTAATTGTCAGCTCGCCGACGACGACACACCCGTCGAAGAGGCAATCGAACTCACGCTTGCGCTGATGGCGGAAGCCAAAAAGCAACATGCCTCGGTGCACCTCGAAGTACACCGTGACACCTGCACCGAGACTCCCGAAAAGACAACTGCGATTATTGAGGGCTACAAAGCCGCCACCGGCGAAGACCCATTGATGAACTTCGACTTCTCCCACCCCGCAGTGGTCAAACATGTCTTGGAACATGAAACCATCACACGTCTGCTAACTCCCGAGATCGTGCCTATCTTCCAGAAGTCCACGCTTTGGCATATTCGTCCCTTCAACGCGCAGCATTGCCAGGTACCGATCACCGATGGGCAGGGCAACTTTTCGCCTGAGTATCTAGCCTGCCGCCCCTTCGTGCGCCAAGCACTCAAGCATTGGCTGCAAGGGCCGCGCCCGACCAACACACTTTGGGTGATGCCCGAAATCGGCACCACTCACGAATATAAACTAAGCTGCTTCCCGAATATCTGGGAAGATACGATTGCCCTTGGTAAAGATATACAAAAAATTTGGGCGGAGGAACTCGCCGCGCTTTAATTTAAAACATCAAACATCTTAAAACAAAATACTATGAAAAACAAAACAATCGGATTCGTCGGTCTCGGCCGCATGGGTGGTAACATGGCTCGCTGCCTCAAAGATAAGGGCTACAACGTAAGCGCCCTGTTCGACATTAACGACAGCATCGCCGCCGAGCTCGCTGCCGAAATCGACTCCACTGCCTACGGCAAACTCGCCGATGTCACCGCCAATGCCGACATTATCCTCACCGTCGTGACCAACGACAAAGCGATGGACGCCATCTTCTTCGGCGAGGACAACCTCTTCACCGGCGCTGAAGGCCGCACCTTCATCAACTGCGCAACGCTGACACCAGCGGTGCACACTCAGCTCGAAGCATCGGCTAGTAAGCTCGGCGCGACTTGCCTGGAAGCCTGCATGGCGTCTAGTATCCCACAGGCTCGCAGCGGTGAACTGTTCCTAATGATCGGTGGACAAGAGGCAGACTTCAATGCCAACAAACCACTGCTCGACGACCTGAGCAAAGCACTCCACTACGTCGGTGCCGCAGGTAAGGCCTCCGAAGTAAAAGCACTGGTCAACATGGTGATGAACATTAACACCGCCGCGCTGGCCGAAGGCCTCGGTATCGGCGACGCACTCGGCATCGATCTAAAAATGCTCTGCGATATCTTCAGCCAAACCGGCGCCAACTCGCGCGTGTTGGAAACCGACGCGGAAGACATGATCATCCGCGACCACGATTGCTACTTCTCCGCCTCCCACGCTGCGAAGGATTCCGGCATCGCGCTAGGACTGGCAGCAACGCAGGGCATTAACGCCCCACTCGCACAGGCGACGTTTGATCAATACACCAAGCTCACTGAAATGGGCAAAGGCGAACTCGACAAATCCGGCATCGCAGAACTCACTTTCCAGGGACGCAACGCTTAATCTTAATTGGAGGGCAATGCTCCGTCATTGCCACCGAACTTTCGCTCGGAAACGACGGAGCATTTCCCTCCACTCTGTCACTCCCTCTAAGTCCTCCGTCCTCAGCTCTCCGACCTCCACTCCTCTCCATGAATCAAACCATAAAAAACTCTCTGGGCGAAACGCTCGATTACGCATTCACATCCGGCGCTGAAAATTGCCGTGAGGAGAAGTGGCTCGTCATCCTAGGCCACGGCGTCACGGGTAACAAAGATCGTCCAGTTATCGCCGACACTGCTAAAGCACTCAGTGAAGCTGGCTTCGACACGCTCGCGTTCTCGTTTGCCGGCAATGGCGATTCCGAAGGCGACTTCCGCAGTGCCACCATCTCCAAGGAGGTCGGCGACTTAAGCTGCGTGATCGATGCCGTCGCCAACGCGTATCCAAAGATCGCATACGTAGGCCACAGCATGGGCGGCGCAGTTGGCGTGATTCAAGCCACACGCGACGGTCGCATCAAAGCACTTGTTTCGATTGCCGGCATGATCGACACCAAAGCTTTCGCGACGACCGAATTCGGCGAAGAGACTCCCGACACTGGCCTCATGTGGGAAGAAGAAAGCTGTCCGCTGTCTTCGGAGTTCATGAAGGATCTGTGCGATACCATCGTCACCGTCGAACCACTCGCCGATTGCATCGCCACTCCGTGGTTACTCGTCCACGGCACAGCTGACGACGTCGTCCTTCCGAAAGACACCGAGTGCGTTAAAGGCCTGCAAGGCGACGCAGTCGAAGCAGTCTTCGTCGAAGGCGCTGACCACAGTTTCAACCAACCCGCCCATAAAGCACAGCTCACCGAAACGATTGCCAACTGGATGCGTAGCCGTCCATACTAAGTCCTTCTTTGCCAAATCAGTTGACTAACTGATTCGCCCCACAACCAGCTAGGCTCTAGCAAATTACTACTGCCTTCCGCACCCTACCCCCGAAGTATTCGCATCACTTAATTGCAGCGCGTATTTTGGCTCTAAATCCCACACATATACGACATGACACCTCAACCACTCATCGGCCTACTGTTCCACGCGCTCGGCGGAGTCGCCGCAGCCAGCTTCTACGCCCCACTTAAATTCATCCGCAAATGGCCCTGGGAATGTTTCTACCTAGCGATGGGAGCCTTCGCATGGTTGCTCACGCCATGGATCTTCGCCGGCGCAACCACTCCCGATCTATTCGGCGTGCTCAGTCGCGCGCCTGCCTCTGCACTGGGATGGACTTTCGTATTTGGGATACTGTGGGGCATCGGAGCGGTTACCTACGGGCTGACAATGCGTTACCTCGGCATGGCGCTGGGCATGTCCGTCGCATTGGGATTTTGCGCATTGTTCGGCACCCTGATTCCACCGATCTTCCGCGGTGAACTGATGACTGTCGCGTCCACCACTGGCGGGCAAGTGGTGATCGGCGGCGTCGCACTCTGCGCGGTGGGCATTCTAGTGGCAGGCTATGCGGGCTTCCGTAAGGAGCGCGAACTACCCGCCGAGCTAAGCGCCGACCACAAGTCCGGCGACGACGAGTTTGCCCCGGTCAAAGGACTGGTGGTCGCCTTTGTCTCTGGACTGATGAGTGCCTGTTTCGCCTTTGGCATACAAAGCGGCGTGCCGATTGCCGAGCTTGCGGTCGAAGCCGGCGCCAACCCGCTGTTTCAAAACAACGTGGTGCTCTGCGTCATCCTGCCGGGCGGATTCCTCACTAACACACTCTGGTGCCTGTATCTGAATCGCCGCAATAAAACCTTTAGTGGCTACCGCTCTGCAACGCCCTCGGAGACGACCGGCATCCTCACCCTGTGCGCCGCGTCCGGCATTATTTGGTATTTCCAGTTTTTCTTTTACGGCATGGGCTCGACCAAGATGGGCGCCTTCGACTTCTCGAGTTGGTCACTGCATATGTCGTTCATCATCATCTGTGGCAATTTATGGGGGCTGTTTTTCAAAGAATGGCGCGGCGTGACTCGTGCCACACTGAGCATTGTATGGACAGCCATCCTATTGCTCATTCTATCCACAGTGATCATCGGTTGGGGCAACTCACTGGGCACCACTACAGCAGCGCACTAATCTAAAGTACCAGCTCGCAGACTTCACTGCCCAATTTCTAATTCAGCTGAGGTTGAGCCACATCAATCCCCAAAGGATCCTTCAGGTACTCACCAGCAAATGGTTTATTGTGCTCCTAACGGATGCGCCCGATTACATGATCGACCCCACTGCTGATTAGGGACCGGCCCTAGCCAGAGTTCCAACCTGCCGCCGCGGGCGAGCTCTCGATGATGGATCCAGCTGCGGTTGAACGACTGGCCATCCAATTCTGCTTTCTGGATGTAGATGTTTTGCGGGGAATTGTTATGGGCTTCGATAGTGAAGGTTTTGCCAGAGCAGTATTCAGGATCGAGCTGAACTTCTACTTTGTTAAACACCGGGCTGGTTATTTGGTATTTACCATCGCCGGGGTTGATCGGATGGATCCCCATCGCGGCCAGCACATACCAGGCCGACATCTGACCGACATCTTCATTGCCACAAATTCCATATCGATCAGCGCCATAGGCTTTGTCGCAAATGGTGCGTGTCCATTTCTGAGTCAGCCAAGGCATGCCGATTTCGTTGAACAGGAACGGCACCTGATGCACTGGTTCGTTAGCGTGATTGTAATAGTCGTTCCACAGAAAGTCGGACGGGGTGTTGTCGAACAACGCCACCAGCTCGGCGGTAAAATGTGCGCGTCCCATCAGCTCGACTAGGCCGGGCACATCGTGCGGCACAAACCAGCCCTGCTGATACGGATTCGACTCGCGGCAGCCCTGGCCATGCACCGTCTTGCCCTGCCATGCCGCCCAATTCCCAGCATCATCCTTTGCTCGGAACCACTGTACTTCATCGTTCCATAAGTTTTTGTAAGCCTTACTTTTGGCATAGTATTCGTCGGCGATTGCCTGCTTGCCGAGGCTCTCGGCAAAATGGCCGAGGCACCAATCCGCATAGGCATATTCGAGGGTTTCAGAAATCACGCCTTTGTCACCCTTGGCATAGCCCCGCTCACCGTTGCCGAATGTATCGACCGAATTTTTCGAGTAAGTGAACGCCTGATCGATGTCATAATTTCGAATGCCCTTTTCATAGGCATCGACAATTACCGACACCGCGGGGTTACCAAGCATACAGCCGGAATACGCATTCAGAATTTCCCAACGCGGTAGATACTCCCGACCGCTCAGCTCAGCAATCTGCAGCAACGAGTTGATCTCGTCGTTCACCATGCTCGGATTAATCAGCGTCTGCAGCGGAAACTGCGAGCGAAACACATCCCAACCGCTAAAAACTGATCGATAAACAAAGCCGTCGGCCTGATGAATGTTGCCGTCGGCTCCAATGTAGTTGCCGTTCACATCCGAAACCGCGCGCGGATCAATCATCGTATGATACATCGCGGTATAGAATTTGGTATGGTCGTCATCCGTCCCACCCTCTGCCTTTAGCTTACCGACCGCATCGGTCCAAAGCGAGCGGCTCGCGTCAACAACCGTATCAAATTCCCAGTGTGGAATATCGTGCTGTAAGTTAGACTGTGCCCCCTCTATACTGACAAATGAAATGCCGGATTTGACCAGTACCACTTCGTCGGCTGCCGTTTCAAATTCGGTAAAGAATCCTAAATGCTGCCCCTGTGCCTGCGTCTGGCCATACACCACGGGTGCCGCCGCAACGATTGCTTGGTAAGCCTCACTCTCGATCGCCTGTCGCTTGCGGCTCTCACCCTCGGGAATATCCGCACTCCAAATGCCGTGTCGTTTCAACGGCTTGCTAAACTGACAGTAGAAGTAAACCGTATAATCGGCTTTGCCATCGCCGTTGCCCCAGCCACCACCTGCCGGCGGGCATTTCATCCAGCCGCTAATCGTATGCTCATCTACCACCTGCACAAACTGTTCGGTCGAGGTGCCGCCCACTCGGCGCGACAGGTCGATCTGAATGCGTGCCTGTTTGTTAGCGGGAAAAGTGAAGCGCAGTATACCAGCTCGCGGCGCGGCAGACATCTCGGCGCGGATGTTATAATCAGCCAAGGTCGCGGCATAATAGCCTGCCCGAGCAACTTCGGTCTCGTGTGAAAAGCGCGAGCGGTAGCCCGTTTCGGGTTGCACCGGATTGCCCCGATTGGTGTGTAGTTTACCAAGCGTTGGCGTTACTAAAAAATTCCCCAAATCCCCATACCAGCCCACTCCGCTCATATGGGTAAAACTGAACCCTTCAATCGTGGTATGCTCATACGAATAGCCCGAACCGTTGTCGCCGCCGGTCAAAGTATCGGGGCTCAGTTGCACCAGTCCAAACGGCGTCGCCGCCCCCGGAAACGTTTTCCCTAATCCGTGCGCATCCTCGGTGCCCTGGCGGTAAGTCACTGCCCCGATCATTGGATCAATACAATCAACCGGAGCCCTTGCGGCCACGGCTCCCTGCGACAACAACAAAAACAGACCGAGCACCACGGCCCCTAGAGTAATACAGAATAAATTCATTTATTTATTCAAAGTTAGTTTCTGCTTAGGCATCCTTATTATAATAAATCGATTCGATTTCCTCCATAGAGCGACCGGTGGTTTCCAATATCCACTTCCAAAGCATGAAAATCTGCGGCACCAGAATCGCGGCGAAGATAAAGAATCTCACCGCAGGCCCATCAATTCCTTACACTTGGCGTGAATCGACCAACAATCGTATCAGTCGCCCACATTGTCAAAATAACAATCGGCATCGCCTTGCGAAAGCAGACGACAGCAAGTAACACGGGGATCAGTGCAATACTGCGCGAGGTAATGTGGACAGTGACAGAAATAACCCCGCTACCCATGCATACGATGCTTTCCCCACCGAGTCGTGATGTGTGCGCTAGGCTATTTGATCGCTTGGATCAACCGAGCAGAACGCGGCGCGAGGCCTTTTACAGTATACGATCCTTCATGCTGGCCGAGCGCTTCGTCCGTCCAGAAGTCAGTTAAGTTGCCACTGGTGCTCAGTGGCACCGTGAGATCAATCGTTTCGGTATCACTCCAATTAAAGAAATAGTAATACTGCGTGTCGCCGAGATCGGTGATACCGGTTTCCAATTTGGCATTAGCAAAGCGGGCACCCTTGCCGGTCGGCTTCAGCAACTTCTTCAATATGCCGACTTCTTTTGCATGCAGGTGTTCGGCCTTGTCGCCGCTCAGGATAAAACCGCCCACCGCGTGGATCGAAGTGGCGTGAAACATCCATTCGTTTTCCGTCACGTTCCCTTCTATATTCCAAGGGCTGTCAGTTGTCAGCACAATGCAGTCCGGATCGGAATCCCACAGCGTGCCATTTTGCCAGCAGCGGCTGAGGTTTTGCACTGCCAGTGACTTGAAAGACCACCATGCTCGGCGGATATCGCCGCTGGTGCGCATCGCAGTCACCAAGCCAAACGAGGGCCAGATCGGCGCGTTGCATCCCAGCACGACGGTTTCATCGTCGCAGCCACGCAGCACCGCTTCCATGCCCTGGCGATAGGCCTCGATCCGCGAGGCGTTCTGCACATAGTGCGCCCCGTCCTGAATCGCGCCCCAATAGTTGGCGTCGAGCTTGAAATAGTTCACGCCCCACTCTTCCCGCATCGTGCGGAAGATGTTCTCAAAATGCGCCTGCACTTCCGGATGCGTGCCATCGAGTGCATACCATGGGCCGTAGCGCCAGCCGCCAAACGACACCGTGCTGGAATCGAGCGGCTCACCTTGCGCATTCTTCACGAACCAATCCGGATGCTCACGCAACACCCGCGAATCCTGCTGAGCGATAAAGGGCGCGACCCAAATCGCTGGCTCAAATCCCTTTGCTCGAATGTCCGCAATGGTCTGCTTCACGTCGCCATACTCTGGGTTCGGATCAAACCAATCGCCGAAAAACGGTTGATAGCCATCGTCCAACTGAATGAATTTCAGCTCGGGCACCTTCTGCTTAAAGGTATCCAGATTGTCTCGGATAATCTCATCGGTGACGTCCATCCGGTAGCAATACCAAGAGCACCAACCTGTAGCGACCGGGCTGACTTTGCGCGGTGGATGATGCCGGTTAATCTCATCGGCCAATTGATTGAACAAGTCGCCCTGCCGCTCGCCGTCCATGATCACAAACTCTTCTAGCTCCCAACTTTCACCGGGCTGCAGAACGAGCCCTTCGGCATCGATCGAGACGAGCAGTTGCTGCGCATTAAAACTAATGCGGCCGATAAAGCGGTGGCAGGACGTGAAGCCCAGCAATAGATTGTCGGACTCGGTGAGGTTCAGATTCAACACGCCATAAGCGGTCGGCAAGCCACGAAAATCGGGAATTTTATAATGCTTCGAATCGGAGTTATTGCCGATAGCCTCGCGTTGACTCAGCGTGCCCCCGTTTTGATACAACATCTGGAAGCCCTCGCCGTAGATTGGCGTATCAGGCGAAAAACCGTGTTCGGCCACTTCAAACAGCACGATGTTTTTTGGGCGTAACGAGGTGTCTCCGATATTTGTCACCGAAGCCTTACAATGGCTGCCGTCCCATATCCGCTCTACCTGAATCTGATCGGTTGCAATGGCCTGCCCCTGTAGATCCTCGACCACCCAATCTGCCTGCTGCAGCACGGAGAGGAAACGCTGCCCCTGCTCGGATGTGACCTTAGATTCTGATAGCGTCTCTGGCTTCGCGCAACCCGCTAGACTCAGCAATGCCGCGCCCCCCATCAGCGCAGTTACAAGTATATATTTTCCATTAACGTTCATATAATTTAACATTGGATAACCAAATATTACCTGTATGCGCTTATTTGGTTTTAAACAGTGAGGCGGGCAGCCCTTCTTTATTGTAAAGATTCGCGCCCTCCGGATTGGAGGACCACGCATAGCGAACTTCGACGGGCGCCGGAATATTCATATGCCAGACTTCAACCGTGTCCTGCGCGGTGATTTTAACCTCAGCCCAGTGCCATTGCTTATCTTGTCCACAGATCTGGAAGCGGCTGAGCGGCGTGGCCACTGGCTGCGTTGATGCCAAGCCTGCCTTCGTTCCCACCATCAATCCTGACCCCGCGTGCTCGAATGTGATGACCACTTTATTTCCTTCGATCCGGGAGCTTTGGTAGAGCGGGCCGCTGCAAACAACGTCGTTCCCATAGGCCTTGTTCAGTGCCAACAGCGTCAGGCGTTTGCCGACATCCACTTTGTTTTTCGGGTGAATGTTACGCGCGGCACCGATGTCGTTCAGCACCGCCATGCCGGTATCATCAGTGAGCGTTAGGACTTCCCGCTGCTGGTTTTGAATCTGAACCCACGCATCGCCGTCGTTCGGCTCCGTGTTCGCAGTGTTCTTATTGGCCAGCTGACACCAGAAGAAATGAAACGTATCCTGCCCCCAGTGAGCGCGCCAGCCGTTGACCAGTTGCAGCATACTGTCGCGATACTGCTCGGTGCGGTGCACGGTATTATTTTCACCCTGATACCAGATCGTCCCTTTGATGGCATACGGAGCCAAGGCGTGAATAAAACCATTATACAGCGCGGCCGGAACTCGGTTGGCGTTGATCGGATCAGCTGGCTTGCGAGGGGCTCGCGTCTTGGCAGCCTTCGCCGCAGTAGTCTGTTGCTTCCATTCGGCCAACTGCTTTTGATAGGCGGCTTTCTGTGCCTGCATCGCAGCAGGTGCCAGTTTCGCCGTTTCTTTTTCGTAGAACGCTTTGCCCTCCGTCGTTTTTAAATATGCACGCTTCGGAATCCATGGCTCGATATCGGTGCCGCCTCGGTTGGCGTCGATCAGCCCGATTGGCACGCCCAGCTCTGCGCGCAGTTCGCGACCAAAGAAATAGCCGGTGCCCGAAAAATCATCCACCTTCCCCTTCACTGCACGCGTCCATCCAGAGCGGGTCTGGATCACTTCAAGCTCTTTGAGCGGAGTCGCCGCAGCGCCCACGGTGAACTGTCGCAGCAGCGGATCGTTGGCCGTCGCCACCTCATTGAGCAAGTATTGATATGCCTCGTCCTCTTCAGTCCCCCCAGGCTTTGCGACGAGCTTCTTCAAGGTCCAGTCCATATTCGACTGGCCAGCGCAGAGCCAGACTTCGCCGACGAGGATGTCGGAAGCCTGAAAGCTGAGACCTGAAACCTCAGAGGTGATGCGCATCGTGTGGGATTCGGCCGAAGCTTTCAAGGGATCGAGTTTGACCATCCACTTGCCAGCCTCATCGGCAGTGGCTGTTTTTTCCTGTC